>ENA-OQKO01000007-OQKO01000007.1-human-gut-metagenome-genome-assembly--contig:-NODE-7-length-226715-cov-25.568163_pt1 | contig 226715 bp, 184 predicted proteins | sample MGYA00242777_ERZ504796 | MGnify/ENA primary metagenome ERZ504796 (study PRJEB26092, sample SAMD00036404) | human gut metagenome | host: Homo sapiens | study: EMG produced TPA metagenomics assembly of... | reverse complement strand
AGGATCAACTCCATATGGATCCAAGGCGAAGTGCCCTGTATCTTTTCTGTGGAAAACGTTGTGACAGGATCAAAGCTTTGCTCTGGGAATCTGACGGATTTGTGCTGCTGTATAAACGTATGGAAGTTCAGGGCAGGTTTCGCTGGCCCAGAAATCAGCTGGAAGTAAAACAATTGACCTGGCAGCAATTCGACTGGCTCATGTCCGGGCTTGAAATCGAACAACCCAAGGCATTCAAACCTACGGAATGATCGCGTAAACGGAGGGGCTTCTCACCCTGTATCATGTCTGAAATCCCTTGTAAATGCTGGGGTTTCTGCTTCTTTTTCATTGCTTTTTATGGTATAATAAGAGCAGTGAAAAAGGAGCAGAAAACATATGGCTGGCAATTCAAAAGATTCAAAAATCCTTGCGTACAAGGACATGATCAACCAACTGAATAAGACGATTTCCACACAGACAGAACTGATCCAGTCTTTACAAAAAACATTGGAAGCAGACCGGCTGGAAAAAGAAAACCTTCGTCAGCAGATTGAATATCTCACGAAGAAACTTTTTGGTACTTCCAGTGAAAAACGGAAAGATATCGCTGGCCAGTTGAATCTTTTTGATGAAGCCGAGCAGGAAGCAGATCCGACATGGGAACAGGAACTTCCTGATGACATCACTGTTCCGGAACATAAGAGAAAAGCAAGACGGACACATGCTGATCTCTTTAAAAATGTTCCTTCCTGCGACGAGATCATTTCTCTTCCGGAAGAGGAGCGAAACTGTCCAACCTGCGGAACGCAGATGGAATGTATTGGGAAAGAATTCGTCCGTCATGAATTTCGTTTTACCCCTGCCAAGGGAAAAGTAGTAAATATCTATCGTGAAACCTATAAATGCCCGGAGTGTGCCATATCAGAGGAACATCCGGATGATCAGACATTTGTCAAAGCCCCTGTTCAGGAACCATTGATCCCGGAAAGTTATGCATCGGAATCCGTTGTCGGATGGGCAATGCACCAGAAGTACCAGAATGGTCTGCCGTTAAACAGGCAGGAAGAGGACTGGAAGCAACTGGGTGTCCCATTAAGCCGGGCTACGCTTGCTAACTGGATCATTTACTGTGCCGAGAATTATCTCCGTCATGTTTATAATTATTTTCACCGTCAGTTACGGATGCGTAAATATCTGATGGCAGATGAAACCCGGGTTCAGGTACTGAATGAGCCGGAGCGTAATCCTGAAACGGATTCCTGGATGTGGCTCTTCCGCAGTGGAGAAGATGGACTTCCGCCGATCCTGCTCTACCATTACACAGAGACAAGGGCAAAGTTCCATGCAGCATCTTTCCTACAGGGGTTCAGCGGATATCTGGAGACGGATGGATACCAGGGTTATAATAATCTGCCGGATATCAAACGCTGCTCTTGCTGGGCACATGTGAGACGTTACTTCACAGATGCCATACCGAAAGGGAAAGAGTATGATTACAGCCTTCCGGCAGTGCAGGGAGTACAGTTCTGTTCCAAGCTGTTTGATTGTGAGCGGTACTCAAAAGCAAAAAATCACACTGCGGAGCAGAGAAAACAATTTCGTCTTGAAAAGGAGAAGCCGATACTGGAGGCATTCTGGAATTGGCTGGATCAACAGCGCCCAAACAAAGGAACCCGTTTGGCGAAAGCGGTAAACTATGCCCAAAATCGGAAAGACACCCTGATGACTTATCTGGAAGACGGTCATTGCAGTTTGTCCAATAATCTTAGCGAGAATGCAATCAGGCCATTCACTGTCGGCCGGAAGAACTGGCTGTTCAGTGCCAGTCCGAAAGGAGCTGCCTCCAGCGCTATTGTGTATACAATGGTTGAGATGGCAAAAGCGAATGATCTGAACACCTATAAATATCTGACATATCTCTTATCACAGCGGCCAGACGATAAAATGTCAGATGAACAGTTGAAACAGCTTGCCCCATGGAGCGAGACTGCGAAAACGAACTGTCAAAACTAAACTGGAGTAAAACGCTTGCATCTATCATTTTGGTGCAAGCGTAATTCATGAGTAACGTAGCAATATTTTGCGCTTACGTTTCAAGGTAAGCGCCAAATAATAATGCGGTTAGATACAAGATTACTCCAGCCCTTTACGAGTTGGAGTAATTCACTATAATTCACATGCGATTTTTGATAGATTGGAGTTTTTCACTCCAAGGTGCCAGTTCCGCCAGCTGTTCATCGGTCATATTTTTACTCGGTCGGTTCTCCAGCAGAAATTTAAGATATCCGTAGATGTTCAGCCCATGTGCTTTGGCCATCTCAACCATTGTGTAGACTACTGCGCTGGCATTCGCTCCGTCCACGGAACTGCTGAACAGCCAGTTTTTTCGCCCCACTGCGAACGGACGGATCGCATTCTCACTGAGATTATTGGTAAAGCTGCACCGCCCGTCTTCCAGATAGGTTTCCGCTATATCACGCCTGTTGAGAACATAATTCACGGCTTTATCCAGCCGGGTATTCCGGACGGGCTTTTGCTGGTCAAGCCACGGCCAGAAAGCCTCCAGAACAGGTTTTTCCTTCTCGAGACGCAGTTGTTTCCGCTTTTCATAATTACCGGGATACTTTTTGTTAATGGAGTCTTCCATGGCAAACAACCGATTGCAGTACTGGACTCCCTGTACTGCAGGCTGGCTGTAATCATACTGCTTCCCTTTGGGAACAGCGTCGATAAAGTAGCGGCGGATATGTGCCCAACAGGAGCAGCGCCTGATCCCAGGCAGACTGTTATAACCCTGATAGCCGTCCGTTTCCAGATATCCGCTGTAGCCTTCCAGAAACTCCTTTGCATGGCTGCCGCTCCTGGTCGGGGAATAGCCATACAGGATGATCTCCGCAAGTCCGCCCTCACCGCTTCGGAACAGCCACATGAATGACTGGGTCTGTGCCCTGCGTCCTTCCTCTTTCAATACCTGGACCCGCGTCTCATCTGCCATCGCAAAACTACGTTTCAGCAGCTCCCGATGAAAGTAATCGTACATTGGCTGAAAATAGTTCTTTGAACAGTAGATGATCCAGTTTGCAAGGGTCGTCCGGCTGATCTGCACCCCATACTGCTTCCAGTCCTTTTCCTGCCGGAAAGTGGAAGCCCATTGGCATACTTCTGGTACATAGTCCATGCAGCTGCAGATGCTGATGCAGGTCCTTTTCCAAGCAGAGCCGGCGGAACCTGAGACTTTACGATCACAGGCTTTTCTGTATCGCCGAGTCCTTCCTTGCAGGAGGGGCATCCATAGCTCTGGCTGTAGTATTCGATCACTTTACAGGTGGCAGGAATGAATTCCAGTTCCCGGCGGACATATTCCCCGCCGATCAGGACCATCTGCGTACCACATACCGGACAGATCTGATCCTCTTCCGGAAGTGGGACCACTACTTTTTCAACTTTCAGGCCTTTGAAGAGTTCCTCATGTGCTGCCTTCTTTTTACGGGTATGCTCCCGGATTACCGTTTCGCCTTCCAACAGGGATGGATCCTGTTCCACTTCTGCTTCATCGAAGAGATTCTGCTGTCCCGGAATATCATCAGATCTTCTCTCGCTGGAGGGACCAAAGAGTTTTTTTGTCAGATAATCTACCTGTTCCTGAAGAGCTTTCTCATGACTGGTTTTTTCGTCAATAATAAGACGGAGAGCTTTGATCAGTTCCGTCTGCTCCGCTATCATTGTTTTCAGTTGTGATACGGTATCTTTCAGCTCTCGAAGCTGGGTATCTTTTGCACTGGAAGCCATCGTTTCTCTCCTCGGATTTGATTCCTTTATTATACCAGAAATGGGATTTTTACTAAAGGAAAACAACGCCTGAAAAATGCCGGATTTACAAGGGATTTCCGGATTTTTCTATGCAGGATTTCTGCCAGGATCCACGAGCTTTTTATTCTGCTTTGAGGGCTTTTGGCTGGTCAATATCAATCCCGGACATCAGCCAGTCAAACTCCCGCCAGGAAAGATTCCGGACCTCTGACTGCTTTCTGGGCCATTGATAACCGCCGCGAACAGACAATCGCTTATAGATCAGAACGAAGCCATCCGGTTCGCGGAACAAGGCTTTGATCCTGTCCCGTCTTCTTCCACAGAAAAGGAAGAGAGCACTGGACGACGGATCCATCTTAAGCTGGTCTTCGATAACGGTGCAGAGTCCGTCAATAGATTTCCTCCTATCCGTGTAGCCACAGACAATGTAGATCTTCTCAAGTCCGGAAACATCGCCTAACATGAAAACTCCTGAAGCATGCGAAAAGTCCTGGTGAGCAGAACAGGATCCGCATCATTGCTGATGCGGACTGTGATATCCTTCATAGAAACTTCAATCGTATGTGGATTGTCAAGGTTCGAATTTAGCATCTGCGATGCGGTATGCTGTTCCGGAATGTGATCCGGAACAATGTCAATGGGAACCACGTCCTGTTTCGGGCGTGGAACCTCAAGATGACCATAATTCGCCGCTGGGATCTGATCCGCTGCTGTTTTCCGACAACGGCTGACCCAGTTGTAAAAGGTGCTTACTGCAATGTCGTTTTCACGACACCAGTCAGCATCTGTCATGCCGCTCTGACGGCATTCATTGATAAGTCTGATCTGTTCCACCATCGGAACGCGGGTCTTGCGAGTACCTGCCATAACCTATCCTCCATAATTGTAGTGAAATAATCTAAGTATCTATCAGCTGCAATTATAGGGGAAATCTAAGGATTTGAAAATCCGCAGGAATACTTGGCGCTTACGAAAATACAAAAGTTCAGGTTGCAACTGAAAATGATAAAATATTGAGGGTGTGTTATGGAGATTATATGCAACTTCCAAAGAAAGAGGATAGAGGAGCTCACCATAATACCCAGATATATTATGATTCGGATCGGGATTATAAAACGGCTCTAAAATCTGGAATACCGCAACGTTTTTTTGAGGGGGAATATGAACTGGGAAAATTTTAAAATTAATAAACAGGTTACATTATTAAGGCAGATTTCTTGTACTTATTGGAACATAGATTGGATTGAAACATATAGAGACGCAGACATGAGATCACAGGTTCGAATCCTGCTGTTCTAACTCTCTATTGAATGAAGAAATATCTATCATATATTTTTACAAAACGTTTTATAGAAATATGGGACGTTTTGTAGTATGATATAAAGAAAAGTATGTAGGAGGAAGCATATAAAGATGAAAGAAGTGTCTAAAAGTCCGCTTGAAGTTTCAAGGGATAAAATAAAAAGAACGTTATTAAATACCATGAAGACGGACTGTATGGAAACATATGTGCACATCGAAGAGTCTAGATATCGTCCTGATGGTCCTTTTCAGAGAGATTATGCAAGAATAATGTATTCTTCTTCTTTTAGACGTTTACAGGGGAAAATGCAGCTTCTTGGAATAAGAAATGATCAATTTTTTAGAAATAGGTTGACACATAGCTTGGAAGTTGCGCAGATCGCCAGATCTATCGCAGGGACTATACAATATGATGCTGGTGAAAGTTATATAGTTGAGGCAGGTGCTTTAGCTCATGATTTAGGAAACCCGCCATTTGGACATGCGGGAGAGAGATATCTTAATGAAATGTTTCAAGATATAGGAGGGTTTGAAGGCAATGCACAGACATTGAGAATTCTTACTAATATTGAAAAAAAACGTCCAGAATTTAGAGGCTTGAACTTAACATATAGAAGTATGTTAAGTGTTGTAAAATATTTTAATAAGTTTAATGCTGAAAAATTTAAAAATGATAAAAAGAGTCAGAAATTTATTTATGATGAAGATTATGACTTACTTAAGAAGTTCGTTGATGAAAATGCAATTAAAGTAAGAACGTTAGACGTCCAAATTGTGGATATTGCAGATGAAATCGCATATGCAGCGCATGATTTAGAGGATGGATTAAGAGTAAAAGCATTTACAATTGATGAAATATTGCATGATTATAAAGCAAAATATGGAGAGACTGAATCATATTCTGTTTTTGAAGAAAATGTTAATGAGGCGCGAAAGAAAGCTGGATATGGTACTAATAAGATTGATTCAACACAATATTCTAAATTGTTTAGACAAGAATTAGCTTCAAGATTAATTAACTTGGCGTTAAATGATATTGACTTGGTTCCTGTTACAGATGACATGAGAAATAAAACTAATACAATGCAGACTGAGGAATTAGGATTTAGTAAATATGAAGAATTGATTCATGGATTGAAGGATATTGTGTTTAGATGTATTAATCACAATGATGATGTATATCATTATGAACAGCAAGGAAGAAAGGTAATTAAATTTTTGAAAGAATTATATTCAGAAGAAAGAATGTATTTACCTCCAGAATATAGAGCAAAAGAAATTATGGAGCAATATGAAGATTTAAAGGATGTAGATGCTAATAGATTACAAGACAGATTGATTTGTGATTATATTGCTGGTATGATGGATTCCTATGCAATATCTGTTTATGAAAAATTTTCAGGACAAAAATTTATGTGAGAGTGATTGAAAAATGAATAAATTGATGGGATTTTTGGAATTGAAGGAAATGAAGCTACCATCTGTTCCATGGAAACAATATACAGGAAAGGAGAATTTTGAAGATAGATATTTATGGACTGTAAGAAGTGCTGTATATCGTGGAAATGATTTGAACTTACCGCGTTCTATTGGTGAATCATCGAAAGTATCAAAAAAATTTGCTGATCAACTTTTAAAAGAGATGAATAATAATGGAATTGTTATCTATTATCCATATTTTATTGCAAATAAAAGTGGAACATTAGAAGTAAGAAGTGATAAAGTAATTATAGAAGCGGTAAAAGATGATTTATGGAATTTGGTTACGTATTCTGAGAGAGAAGTGACTATAATTACTGATATAGATGGTAATAAATCAATAATTGGAAATGCAAACTTTATAAGTAATGAAGAATTGGATAGTCTTAGTAAGCACATTCCTGAAATTCGAAAACTGTTTAGGAATGATTTGCTTCAAGGCAAAGCTGCTTTATTAGAATGGAGTTTTGCGCAGTCTTGTAATGCTAGTAAAGAGCCAATAGGTGAAAAATATTTAGTGTTTTATGAAGCACGTACAGTGTAAGTGTTAAGGTAAGTGACATTGGGATCTGACCGTGCGTTCAGCAAAGGGTATATAGTCCGGTGGGTGGAAGCCCCATCAAATAAGCTGCTAACCACAGCATTTGAAGCGAGTCTTGAGTCTGCCGCGGCAACGCTGTAGGCTAAGCGTAGACAGCAAGGTAACAGGGATAGCTAGTGAGCGCCGAAATCCCAAAAGAACCAGAGGGCCGACATCGTGGTCAGGATGGAAGGCAACATATGTACTTATCGTTATTTTACTTGACTTTGCAGATTATCTGATTTATTATACTCGTAAAGAAGTAACTTACGAGTTACTAACTCACGAGTATAATTATTGGAGGTGAGCAGATGAGTCAATTCTATTGCCGTGAGGATGAGCTGCGGAAACTGAATAAACGGTATGCAGGTGATAAGTTTGAGTGCATTGTCATCTACGGCAGACGGCGTGTTGGTAAAACGGCACTGATCAACGAGTTCTGCAAAGATAAGCCTACCATTTTCTTTTCTGCATTGAACACGACAGGAAAGGAAAATCTGGAAGCTCTCTCAAAGTCGATTATGAGTTTTGAGCGGCCGGATATGGAGTCTGCACCGGAGTTCAGGTCCTATGATGCAGCTTTGGATGAGTTGACAGCACTTTCAAAGGAAAAGAGGATTGTCTTTGTCATTGATGAGTATCCTTATCTTGCAAAAGCAAAACCAGCTATTTCAGCGATGCTGCAGCACATCATCGACCACAAATGGACAGAGTCCAAGATGTACCTGATTCTTTGCGGCTCCTCTATGAGCTTCATGGAGAGTCAGGTGCTTGGAAAGGAAAGTCCGTTGTATGGCAGACGTACTGGCCAGTTTAAGATTGAGCCGCTAGACTATAAAGAAACCGCTGTGTTCCACCCAAATCTGTCTGCAGAAGACAATTCCCTGATTTATGGGATCACGGGAGGAGTTCCCCACTATATCAATAAGTTGGATGTGCGAGATAGTGTGGATGAAGCTCTGTTGGATAATTTCTTTGACCGCTCCAGCTATCTGTATGAGGAACCGGGGAACTTACTGAAGCAGGAACTCCGGGAGCCGGCCATTTATAATGCAATCATTAAAGCGATTGCAGAAGGTGCTTCCCGAATGAACGATATCAAGATGAAGGTCGGCGAGGAAAACTCGGTCGTATCGAAGTACCTGAAAACGCTGATCGACCTTGGCATTGCGAAGAAAGAAACACCGATTACAGAAAAACCGGGTAAGAAAACCATCTATCTGCTGGCTGATAACTTCTTCCGTTTCTGGTATCGGTTTGTGCCAATCAATATGAGTGCCATTGACTCTGGCAGAATTGCAAAGACCTATCCACACGCTGTAAAGCAGTATCTTCCTGATTACATGGGTCTAATTTATGAGAAGATGTGTCAGGATTACCTGCTCTATTATTCGGATAGCCTTCCTATTGAGCTGAGTGAAATCGGCCATTGGTGGGGGACAGACCCGAAGAAGAAAAAGCAGATACAGATTGATATCGTCGGAACTCCTGTTGAGGGCAAAGACTATATCATCGGTTCATGCAAATACCGGAATGAGAAAATCGGTGTGGATGAACTCGATTTGATTCGGGATTATGCCTCAGTTTTTGGAAAGGGCAACAACTATCACTACTATATCTTCTCGAAAGGCGGATTCACAGATGGACTTCTTCAGGCACAAGAGCGAGGTGAAGTTCGGCTGATAACGCTGGAAGACCTTTACAAGTAAAAATTCTAATCAACCCTGCTGGTGAAAGCTGGCAGGGTATTTTTATACCCATTTTTAGCCTGTCTGCTCGTAAGTAGGTAATCATCCGTATCTATTTTTTTGTTTTTTATTCTGCTACAATCTCCTTAAAACTCAGGAGGTATTCTATATCACTATGAATAAAGAAGAAAAAGCAAAACTCTGGTCTGACCGTATCCAACAATACCAGACCAGTGGACAAACATGTAAACAATGGTGTACAGAAAACGGTATCCCTTTATCTACGATGGGATACTGGATCCGCAGATTTGCAAAAGAAGAGCCGGCATCCGAATCTGAACAGGATATGGTCTTGTCAGACTTCCATCTGAACAGGAAGCTGCCAGAAAGCTGCTCTCTGAGGAATCTTCATCGGTGCGTATTTTTATTTCAGACAGTATCCGTATTGAAATATCTGATTCCTGCAGACCGGAACTGATGGAATCTATACTGAGATTCCTGCAGCGCCATGCTTGACCTGGCAGGAGGAACAACGGTATATCTTTCCTGCGGAGTCACTGATCTGAGAAAAAGTTACAATGGTCTGGCCGCAATCATCAAATTAAAATTTCACCTCGACCCATACTCACGCTGCATGTTTGCGTTCTGCAACCGTCGGCGTACTTCTATAAAGATCCTTCAATGGGACGGATCCGGATTCTGGAGTCTGATGAAACGGCTCGACCGTAATGCTTTTCAATGGCCGGATACTCCAGATGAACTCCGTCAGGTGACTCTGAAAGAGATCCACTGGCTGTGTGACGGGCTTTCTTTAAATCCCAGGGGTGCATTTGAGGAACACCATCCAAAGATCATCCTGTAAGCATAAGACAGCGGAGCTGTCAATCCCGTAAAAATCATGAAAAACATGGCATTCCCAGCGTATTTCCTATATCCGGAAACGCAGTTTTTTATAGGAAAACAGCTGGAACCATGATATACTTTTTATAACGCTAAAGCAGGGAGGACAGGACATGGAACCGATCTTTACAGATAAACAGCTGAATAACATGAGCCGTGAAGATCTGATCTCATTGATGAAGATCGTACAGGAACAGACAAAGAAGAAGGATACAGAGATCCAGCTGCTGAAGGATAAACAGAAAGAACTCGAATTCTTAAATGCCATGCTCTCTGACCGTCTTACCCTTGCGCAGAGAAAACAGTTTGGGGCATCCAGTGAAAAGTATGCCGAAGAATATGAACAGATGAACCTGTTCAATGAGGCAGAAGCCAATGCGGATGCGGAAACAGAGGAACTTTTTGAAGAGATCCGGTCATCCTCTTATAAACGTAAAAAAAGAAAAGGAAAGAAGGAAGAAGATCTTTCCAATTTTGAGACCGTTGAGACCAGGACCTATAAACTGGAAGGGGAAGCCCGTTACTGTCCGGAATGCGGAAAAAAATACAGCGTAGTAACAAAGGAGACCGTAAAACGCCTGCGTTTTATACCTGCAAAGTTTGAGGTTGAAGAAGAGATCACTTATGTATACAGCTGTCCGGAATGCGGATCCATGAAACGTCCGGAAAAAGAACCTTCCCTGATCCGTGGGAGCATTGCTACACCTTCCCTCGTAGCAGGTATCATGAACGCTAAATATGTAAACGGGATGCCTCTGGCACGTCAGGAAAGAGAGTTTGCCAGATATGATCTCGATCTCTCCACAAAGACTATGGCGAACTGGATCATAAACTGTGCAGACAGATACCTGAAACCGCTGTATCAGCTGATGAAAGAGGAACTTCTGGAAAGCAGATATATCCATTGTGACGAAAGCCGGATCCAGGTACTCGGAGAACCGGATCAGAAAGGGACGCCCCAGAACTGGATGTGGGTATATCTCACGGATGAATTCAGTGGTTCCCCGCAGATGGTACTCTTCGATTATGAAAGGACCCGTGCGGGATATCATCCTGTAAACTTTTTAGGGGACAGGTTTCATGGGTATCTGACCTGTGATGGATATCAGGCTTATCACAGTTTAGGAGAAGGTATCATAGTAAGCGGGTGCCTTACCCATGCAAGACGACGTTTTGATGAAGCCCTCACAGCATTAAAAAAAGACTTTACAAAAGAACAGCTGAAAGAGACCATTGCATATCAGGCGATGTCAAGGATCGGGATCCTCTATAAGATCGAGGAAATGATCCACAATAAAACACCGGAAGAAAAATATGAGGAGAGCCAGAAACAGTCCCGTCCGGTTATGGATGCCCTGTTTGAATGGCTGCATACGATGGAAGATTCTGTAGACAGGTCTTCCCTTATTGGTGATGCCATTTTGTATACGCTTAATCAGGAAGCATATCTGAAACGCTATCTGGAAGATGGCCATCTCAGTATAGACAACAACAGTGCAGAACGTGCATTGAAAAACTTTGCAGTGGGACGCCGCAACTGGCTGTTTGCCAAAAGTGTACGGGGAGCTGGTGCCAGTGCCCTTGTTTACAGCATTACAGAAACGGCACTTCTGAACCATCTGAAACCATACGCATATCTGACTTATATATTGGATGAACTCAGAAAAATGGGAGCTTTTCCTAAAGAGAAAGAGTTAAAGAAACTGCTTCCATGGTCAGAAGATCTTCCGGAATACTGCCGTACTAAACTAAAAAATAATACTAAGCCATCTGATATAGAATTTGGCAGACAGCCAGAAACAGTATCAGATGGCTTTTATAAAATGTCAATATACGGATGATTACCTACTTACAATTATCAGATAAAGTTCGGATATTATTAGAATTTTATAAATTTAATTACTGGCATCTTACGATGCCAGTAAAAAATAACAAAAAACTTTAGTAAGTTAATTTTAAAAAGCAAAGAGATTAAATTAAAACATATTTTCAGTTGATAGAAAATTAGTGGAGAGATATAATGAAGCAAATTAAATATTATGACAGAGTGTACATGTTTCGAGTGCGAAAGGTAAATAAACAGAAAAATACAGGGAGATTCGCACCGGAAAATGACAGGATGAAGAGAAAAGCGAAGAGAAGCTAGGTGAAAAAGAAAAGCTAGAATGAGAAATTTGGAAAGAATTAATAAAAATAAGAAGTGTTTAGCAGCAAAAATTATTTGAATTTGCAGTCGCCTTCCGTGAAGGCGTGAGTTGAGAATACTAGCATTTAGACCCTATAAATGTGCTGTTATAGAACGCCTATAAAGATGTTCCTCCTGCTCATTTGAATATTCTTGGAATATAAGTCTTCAATAGCATAAATACGGACCAAGGAAGCTGTATGAGAAGAAACAGAAGAGTAGAAAGTAAATGCTAAAAGAAAAGATATTATAATAGGAAGAAACACGAGTAAAAAATATTATAAAAAGAAAAAAACAAAAAGTCATGAATTGATTGTTATGCTGGAACATAGGTGTTAAAATCAAATTATATTGTAAGTACGGGGTATATATACAGTAATAAATTTGAGAAGTTTGTGAGCGTTATTTGCGTATACAAAAAGTTTGCATTTCCAAGAAAGAATTGTATAGGTTTGGAGGGATGTCAATGAATACAAGAGCGTATATTCCAATGGATTTTTTGAATGTTCCAGGAACACAGCTTGAGAAACTGCCATGGGAGCATGAACAGATATTGCGGCGGTATCTCAGCATGTCACAGCATATTTGTGAATTGGATGAGTTATATAGTATGATGGTTTTTAACTTGGAAAATATGTTTGAGAAATTCTCTTTACAATTTGACGATCGTATATTCGCTAAGAGAGGAGAAACTGTAGATGTGATTCAGATCAATGCGTTGCTTTGCAATGCCGTCAGCGCAGGGCGGACATTGATAGAATCTATGGAGAAATTTGATGAATTCTATATTTCTAAGGATAAAAGTTTTAAGAAAAACTTCATTTCGAAAGCATATGATCAATATTCGGAGTATAAAATTGTAGACTTTCTGCGAAACTATATGCAGCATGGCCATATACCGATTCATTATGATGAAGAAAAAATTTATTTAGATCTGTCAGAAATTCTGGAGACCACACATCTGAAGATGAATACAAATCTAAAAAGGATGTTACAAAAGGCCAAAAAGGATTTGTTAGAGTATGGAGTAGCAGATACAAGACTTTGCTGTGTCCCGCTTTTTTATAAGTATTTTCTTTTGATTCATAGATTGTATCGGGCATTTTATTCGTATGCTGAGTATACATTGATGCAGATAGGAGAAGAAAAGCGAAAATTATTGCAGGATCATCCAGAATATGTACGGCAAGTGGATGAGATTGCTTTTGCGCCAGTTTATCAGGATGAATTGGGGCAGCTTCATGGAGTAGCGGTAGAGGACGGTTATGAAGAGAAAATTCGGGAAAATATAACGTATGCAGAAGAAAAACTTCAGGAATATATAAAAGGAAATGGACAGATCTGCAGTTTACAGATTGACTATTGCCTGGAATATCGTATTCCGGAAATGATCCTGATTCATGAGGAGGAGCTGTCGGAAAATCTGGTGTCTTATTGCAAAAAGCATGGACATGAGATTCGGCATGTTTCTTTTTATACGTATTATAAAGATGATATGGATAGCTATACACGCTATAAAATGTTTCCGTATATCCAATTTGAGGAGAGTGTCGAATGGAATGTCCCATATGACAGGGTGACGATTCGGGATTTCCTTCGCACATTTCCAGAGGCAGAGGAAAAAGGAATTCTTGTACAAGCCAACAATATGGGCGGGGATGGAATACAGATCGCGCAGGCGGTTTTGCAGGGATGGAAAACATTTTTATATCACAGTTCCCAGATATTGGACACGCTGGGAATAAACTCCCTGGCTGATGTAATCGACTGGGCGTCACGGGTAGTTTTTATTTATCAGAGTATTGGATGGCTGAAGAAGTCATTTGGAAAAAGAATCGAGAAGAAACCGACTATTGAGCAATTGGAAGAATATATCAGGAGAGCAGAACGGTGGGAGCTATCGCAGCTTTCATCTACACTGCATGCAGCGCCGGAATTGTTGAAACTGGTATTGAGCGAAGTGGGATATATCAGCCAAGATGGTGAGTTGTTTGTATATGATGAAGTAATAGCTACGCAAAGAAAAGAGGAAGAACGAAAACGTAAGGCAGAAAAAGAAAATTCGCATGGAACCCAGGTAGACTGCAGGAAAATGAATAAGGTGATAGAAGAGCTTAATGTCACGATTTTGTATTATGCAAGTTTACAGAATGAGAAAAAGGCAGAGGAATGTGGGAAAGAGACGAGGATAGGAAAATGCGTGGAGCAGGTGATCTGCAAGTATAGAGAGTTTCTATGGTGGGACGAAGTGAGAGAAGAGCTGAAGGTGAGAGATCCATTGCCGGAAAAATTTACAGAGGAGATCCAAGGAAAGATTTGCAGAGATGTGAGAGCGTTGGAGGAAGAGCTTTCTGGAAAATGCAGGGAATTAGAAAAGAATGAGAGCTTATGAAAATAGAAGAAATGAACATAAGATTACAAATAAAAAGAATAAAAAAGAAATTCTGTAATTTTTTTAAAATAGTGCATATTCCGCAAGAACTGCGCATCCGTTCCAGAGGAACGGAGCGCCATTCCGCTTCAAACTGAGCAAAGCTCAGCAGGTTTATTAGTTACCGTTGTTTACTCTACGATCTCTGCCAGGAAATTCAAGACGATATGCCTTGGATGTCATTCGGCTTAAGCAGGCATCTGCATAGGTGGAATCTCCAGATTGTCCCTGATAAATAAGAGGCGAAATGACCATGTCCTTTTGACGTAGTTCATGCTTTGTCATGTTTATACCAGCCCTGGACGAAGACAGACATTCCTTGTATTTGCGGTCTGCAAAGACAGCATCGTAACGGTACTTGTGAGCAATGGAACAATGATGGATGGCTTTCGGACATCCATTACAGACGTAGGGAGCCTTATCAAGACGGTTACACTGTTCTTTAACGAAATCAGGACAGGTTTGGTTACAGGTTGGACAGGAAGTACACTTAATGTTGCAGAGTATGATTTTCCTGCATACATTTGTTTTTCTGCAGTGATATCTATGAATGCAGAAGTTGTGAGCGTTAAGGAAGGATCCTTTATGATACCAATCACTTACACGATGGAGTTTCACTTCCTTCGAAATAGTTGTAGGATCTTTGCATAAGAAGCGGGTGATATCTTTAAAAGTGCTGCCGTTATTCAGGGAACGCTCAATGTATTTACGGTCTTCAAGGGAAAGATGTTTCTGGTTACCAGGAATATATTTACTCATAGAGATCTCCTTCTACTGCTGTCAGAAGGTCTTCATGAGCATAGCACGAATATATGAAAGATTAAACTCCACTCATGTAGGAGTAAATTCCACCGCATAAGCGGACGGTGGAATTTACTTTTGAAATTTTCAGTGAAAGAATTTAGCTTTTAATCACATGACAACGACAGGGTATGATGCTATAATGAGTTTAAAAATAAGAAACGGGGTGACGTTGTATGATGTATCCATATATGACACTGGCAGATGAAACGGAGATTGTTCATTCAAAAATTGTTGAAAAAGATGGAATGAAAAAAGTTATTGTAAACTTTGAACGACCAACAGAAGATGGATTTGATTCGGCAAGGTGTGAATTGCCTGATTACAAATGGACAGAACGCCAAGGATATTCGGATGAAGAAATAGCAATGTTTGAAGAACTCCTGCATAGTAATGCTCATTTGCTATACCGGTATGCGGAGAATGGGGGGATTCAAATTGCCTAAATTGTTTATGGTATGTGGATATACGGTATATTTTTGGTCTAATGAAAATGGAGAACCAATTCATGTTCATATATCAAAAGGTAAGCCTACTCCAAATGCGACTAAAATATGGCTTACAAAGTCAGGTGGATGCATTTTGGCAAGTAATGGAAGTAAAATTTCCAAGAAAGAGCTGAATGAATTGATGGAATTTATATCAGCACAGTTTTTCTTTATTTGTGCAAAATGGAAAGAGGCATTTGTGACGGATGAGATAGGATTCTATTGTTAAGCATATTGTAACTTATAGTACATCGGGGACCGGTCCCAAGGCGGTCAATCCAAAAGAAGATCACTATAATTCTGATACAAAGATAAGATTAAAAGATTTTCCTAATATTCCCATGACCTTAGCAAACGAGACACATGGGGGTATGCCCTATGAAAATGAATAGAAAAAGCGAGTAAAACGGCAGGGGTCTCGAAAAGGAGACGGCTGCCGTTTTACTCGCTTTTTACCAGGGTTTTCCAGCAGTACGATAGTTCCCGTCTACTCAGATTTTCATAGGGTCAGACCCCTAGAGTTGCGTGGACCAAAGGCTCTGGGCGACATCCGGGGCGTGACCTACATATACGGAATGTTCTACCGCTTCGGACTGATTGATGTGCCGTAAACGAGGCAAAGCAGAAGATAGGATCAACTTGCCATTTGAGTTCCCAAATGGTAAAATCAAAATGCACTGGGATATAATATCCTTTGCCTGTTAATGTAGCTTCGGAAAGGGCGTGGAAGAATGGCAGCGACGTTAAAACTTCCGGTTGGTATCGAAGATTTTAAGGAAATTCGCCAACAAGGTTTTTACTATATTGATAAGACAAGACTGATTGAACAGCTTCTTGACAGCTGGGGAAAGGTAAATCTTTTTACAAGGCCCCGCCGTTTTGGTAAGACCTTAAATATGAGTATGCTCCGAAACTAACGGATAATGAAAAACAAAGATATGGCGCGCTTGTCCGAATGCAGGACGGAAAATACGCAATGGACGAAGATACGCTGGAATCGGCACTCCAGACATTGCAGAACAGATTATATCATCGACTGGCTTTTGGGATGATGTCACTGTGTAAAGACTACCTCAAAGATCGTTCCACCGGACGGGCTGGACTGAACGGTTATTCTGCCGTCATGTACGCGCACGATTTCACGAACCAGGGCCAGCCCAAGGCCTACTCCGCCAAGCTGGCGGCTTCTGGATTTATCTACACGGAAGAATGGTTCAAATATGCGTTCTTTTAATTCAGCCGGGATTCCGCTTCCGGTATCTTCTACGGACAGGCAGATATTTTTTCCGTTCCGGTATGCGGTTATGGTAACCTGTCCGCCGAAATGGTTGTATTTGATTGCATTCTCAACAAGATTGTATACCATCCGGTAAATCAAAATGTCACTTCCGACCATCGTGGTATCTTTACAGTTTCCGATCAGTTTTATCTCTTTTTCCTGGGCAAGCGGTTCCAGATCTACCATTACTTCATCGACAAGAGCGTCAACGGCGATGGTTTCATCCCGCCCTATCGTTTGAAGCTCACTCATATCGAGCAGTGTCTTGACCATTTTGCTGAGTCGGCCGTTTTGCTCCGTCACCATTTTCAGTGTTTGTAAGGTGTCGGCGTCATTGCCCGGATGCGGGGTGGAATGGTATAAATCGAGCTGTACCTGCATGACAGACAATGGGGTTCGAAGCTCGTGTGCTGCATTTGCCGTAAACTGTCTCTGGATTTCAAAAGCATCTGCGAGACGTTCCAGCATCTTGTTATACGAAATACGAAGCTGGTTCAGCTCTTTTACTTTGTTTTCTTCAATGCGCGAATCGGCCAGATTCTGTGCCTGCACCTCCTCGATTTTTTCGGAGAACTCACGAATGGGTCTGAGCGCATGGCCACTGATAAAATAGGTAGCGACACCGCCAAGAAGGGCCAATAAAGCGGAAAGGATCAGGCTGTTTCTTTTGTAGTCTGCTTTGTTGTTGTACACCTGAACAGAGAAATCTCTGGCAAATTCATCCCAATTGTCCTCCGGAATGCTGATATAGATTTGATCGGAACCGTCTGCGGTACCGTCTCCGCCCTGATCTCCGGCATCATCGCCCCGGGCATCTACGGTCTCCTGCAGGGAATCGATATAATAAATTCCGTTTTTATAGACAAGCAGGGTCAGACATCCACAGATGACCGCAATATACAGGGTAATGATACAGGTAAGTCTCCACTGCAGTGATATTTTTTTCATCGGTCGGACTCCTCTCGTATTTGATATCCTTCGCCTACTTTATTCAAAATCGGATCGTATCCAAGTACCGCCCTGAGCTTTCGCCGAAGCGAAGACATATGTACGCGGATGGATCCGCTGAAGCTGTCCACGGAGGCATCCCAGACATGCTCGATCAATTCTTCCTGGCTTACCGGTCTGCCAAGGTGGAGAAGCAGATATTCCAAAATTCCGTTTTCTTTTCTTGTCAGGGAAACCAGGGTTCCGTTGGCATAGGCCTCTCGCTTGATGGTATCGAATTTGATCCCGCCACTTTCCAGACAGACATCCTTCTGCACAAATTTTCTTCTTGTCAGACTGCGGATCCGCGCTTCCAGCTCCTGCAGATGGAACGGCTTTTCCATATAATCATTTGCCCCGGCATCGAGTCCTTCTACTTTGTCTGCAATCTGTCCTCTTGCAGATAAGATCAGCACCTTCGTTTCTTCGTTTTCCTTCCGGAGTTCTTTTAGAAGATCCATTCCGTCCATGCCGGGCAGATTGAGATCCAGGACAATCAGATCATAATTTTCTGCCAGGATGCATTCCAGAGCCTCCGCGCCATCATAGCAGGTATCTACCTCGTACCCGGCGGCGTACAGACTTCTGGCAATTGTGTCACACATTTGTTTCTCATCTTCCACGATTAATAATCTCAAAATTTTTTTCACCTGCCCATTTCTTAACAATGATTTTACAACTGCTATTGTATAATATCAGAGTCAGCTGGTCAATCAATAGAATAAAAGGAGCAATCATATTTTGAAGTGCAGAAAAATATCTCAAATTGTTTTAGTTATCACAGGCATAGCAATGATGGGCTATGGCGCCGTCAGAGGGGAAGCGGCTGCTGTGCTTGGGAAAGCAATTAAATTATGTCTGGAGTGTGTCGGAATTGGATAAGAAAAAGAAGTTACGATCAAAGAAAATAGCCGGAATACGCGGGTGGATCCAGGCAGTGGCCACACTGCTTACCAATCCTCATATCCCCAATTTTTTTCAGGGCAAAATATATCAGGGCAAAGCGAAAACGGTATGCGTACCGGGACTAAACTGTTATTCCTGTCCTGCCGCGACGGGAGCGTGCCCCATCGGAGCCTTTCAGGCGGTTGTCGGATCATCCAAATTTAAGTTTTCCTACTACATAACCGGGTTCCTGATTTTACTCGGCGTGACACTGGGAAGATTCATCTGTGGTTTTTTGTGTCCGTTTGGATGGTTTCAGGATTTGCTTCACAAAATCCCCGGAAAGAAATTCTCCACGGCCAGACTGAAGCCGCTGCGGTATCTGAAATATATCATCCTTGCTGTTTTTGTGATTCTTCTGCCGATGTTTGCAACGAATTCGATCGGGATGGGAGATCCGTTTTTCTGCAAATATATTTGTCCGCAGGGCGTTCTGGAGGGGGCGATCCCGCTTTCTATCGGAAATGTCGCAATCCGGTCTGCACTGGGCAAGCTGTTTTCGTTTAAATTCTGTATTCTGATTACGGTTGTCGTGCTCAGCATCTTGTTTTACAGACCCTTCTGCAAATGGATCTGTCCTCTTGGGGCAATCTATTCCTTATTTAATAAGGTAAGCTTTTTACATATCACGATTGAAAACAGCAAATGCGTCGGATGCAACCAGTGTTCCAGGGCATGTAAAATGGATATCGACGTGTGCCGGACCCCAAATCATCCGGAATGCATCCGATGCGGAGCCTGCATCAAGGCCTGCCCGAAGGATGCGATCCACTATCAGTTTCTGGGAAAAACGTGTCAGAAAAAGGACACCGGAGATCAACAGTCAGAGATCAGAAACCATTGATCAGCAGCAGATCACGAAGTATCGAAGGATGATATTGAATTTTTGTTTTTTACATTATACTATCTTAAAAGGAGCCATAACTTATGAAAACCAAAAGAACTTTTATCCCTGTTTTTACACTCAGCGTAGCATTATTACTTACCGCATGCAACGGAAAAGAGGCTGCAGACACAAAGAAAACGCAGACAACCCAGACGGAATCCGGCACAGAAGCTGTTACGGGATCTGTTGCGGAATCCGGAACCGAAACGGCAGGGGCTTCCGGCACAAAGCTGGACGATTTATATCAGCAGGAGAACCAGATTTTTTCAGATCATGCGGATGTATGGAACAAGGTGTTTGGCATGATGAATAAAAGCACGGCTGATCCGAGCGGAAATTATGGGGATTATCTGGCAGACACGGTTGAAGCCAACAAGGACTCTTTTTCAGAGGACGAGCTGAATACACTGACAGATGATATTGCAACGATACGAAAAATCGAGGAACAGATAGCGGAAATGGAAAATGGCAATACAGCATCGGAAGATAGCAACGCGAAAAACGATTCCGAAGAGGCATCTCCGTTCCGGGATTTTTCGGGTCAGGATTATGATGGCAACACAGTTGACGAAAGTCTGTTTTCCAAAAATGCGGTAACGGTCGTGAATTTCTGGTTTACCGGCTGCAAGCCTTGTGTTGCTGAGTTATCCAAGCTGAACGAATTAAACGATGCAATCAAATCCATGGGAGGCGAGGTTGTAGGCATCAACACAGAAACCTTCGACGGAAATCAGGATGCGATCAAAGAAGCAGCAGCGGTTCTTGAAAGCCAGGGTGCGAAATACCGCAATCTTTCCATTGACTCTGCTTCCGCTGCAGGAAAGTATGCTTCCGATATTATGGCATTTCCGACCACAATCTTAGTCGATCGAAATGGAAATATTGTGGGAGAACCGATGCTCGGCGGAATCGACAATCAGGAGAATTATGATACGCTGATGAAACAGATCCAGTCCGTGATTGATGCAGACAGCGCGAAGTAAGACGAGAGCTGCGGCGTTTTTTGGGAGAGAAAATGGGAGTGCGAAAAAACAAAGTTACGTTTTTTCGCACTCCTTTTCATAACAAGATTTAAAAAAATACATTTACGAAACGATGTACTGTGCTGTACCTGTCCCGAAAAGCTGCTCGGTGCTTAGAACAAGAGCTGAGGTCACACGGCGATTCCCCACATATATGCACACGTTTTCGGAACCACCAGTAATCCGACCTTTGGTTTTGATAGCAGCCATTTGACAAACAACAGCCGGGTTCCTGCTCTGCGAAAGGGCAGAAAATAAGGAAAACTTTGCGCAATTAAAAGGAGCATACCGCATCAGCGATATGCTCCTTTTGGACTACCTGGGTAAATATTATTCACAAAGCTTGGAGAAAGCGTCAGCTACGAACTGAACCTTTGTTCCAACGATAACCTGTACAGAGGTTTTGCCAGGTTTGATCACGCCTGCCACACCGGCAGATTTGATTACCTTGTCGTTTACGGCAGTGATATCTTTCACTTCCAGTCTCAGTCTTGTAACGCAGTTATCAATGCTTGTGATGTTTTCTTTTCCGCCGCAGCCTTCCAGAATTTTAGCTGCGATTGCGGTATAGTTATCACTTGCCAGTTCTACTTTTTTCTCTGCTTCGAGATCGTCATCTTCGCGTCCAGGAGTCTTCAGATCCCATTTCTTGATAGCAAACAGGAATACGAAGTAGAATACGAGGAATGCTGCGATTCCAAGCGGAATGATCAGCCATATTTTCTGTGCTGCGGGCAGTGAGGATGAGAACAGGAGGTCCATAGCACCGGCGGAGAAGCTGAATCCTGCACGGAAGCCGAGAGCAACTGTGATCATAGTAAAGATACCATACAGTAATGCATAGATTACGTACAGAACAGGAGCAAGGAACATAAATCCGAACTCAAAAGGTTCTGTAACGCCACAGATGAATGCGCAGACTGCAGCAGAAGCTACCAGACCGATCGCAGCTTTTTTCTTTGCAGGTTTTGCACATCTTACCATAGCAAGTGCAGCACCAGGAATACCGAACATCATACATGGGAAGAATCCGGACATGTACATACCAAGGCTCCAGGTTACATCAGCAGATGTTTCACCAGCCCAGAAGTGCTTCAAGTCACCAAGACCGATCGTGTCAAACCAGAATACATTGTTCAGAGCGTGATGTAATCCGGTCGGGATCAGCAGACGGTTCAGGAATGCATAGATACCGGCACCGACAACATCAAGGCTGACAATAGATTTACCGATTGCTACCAGAGCACCGAACAGTAATGGCCATACCAGTAACAGAACAGCAGATACAACGATAGAAACAACACCGGAAACAATTGCTACACAGCGTTTGCCGCTGAAGAAGGATAACCAGTCCGGAAGCTTGGTGTCTTTGAAACGGTTATAGCAGGCAGATCCGATGATACCGGCCAGGATACCGATGAACGGGTTTTCGATCTTGTCAAAGGCCAGCGTCTTTGTAGCACTCTCAGCGATGGACGGGATGATAGTTGTAACAACTCCGGTAGAAAGAAGTGTTGTGATCATCAGCTAGGATGCCAGAGCTGCGATTCCGCCGGTACCGTCATTCTTTTCTGACATACCGACACCAACGCCGATTGCAAAGAGGATTGCCATGTTGTCGATCAGAGCTGCTCCTGCTTTTACGAGAAACAGACCGATCAGGTTTACTGCGCCCGAGATCTCGCCGCCCTGCATCGTTGCCGGACACAGCCGGTATCCGATACCCATCAGGATACCGCAGATCGGCAGTACTGCTACAGGAAGCATGAGGGCTTTCCCTAGTTTCTGAAGAAATTTCATATATTTCTCCCTCCTTAAAAGATAATTTATATAACTGGATACCTCCAATTAGATACGTGAATTTACCGAATCCATCCAATATACTTACAAAAGCAAGTGCAGAAAAGACATTGAGAGTGCATTTCACAAAAGCAAGTGAGAAAAGACTTCAAGCGTACATTTCATAAAAGAAGAGGATGAAGATTCATCTGACGAAAGATCAAAAAAAGATCAGGAAATACTGAGAACGGCTTCGTCTAAGGAAACTTCGCCCTCTTTTTTCAAGCTGATTTTCTCGTAATCATCGGTATTGCAAATCAGTACCGGAGTGACTGTGTTCAATCCGGCCCCGGTGATCTTGTCCAGATCGACATCCATCAGAAGATCTCCTTTTTTGACCTGATCGCCGGCTGCAACGTGTGCGGTAAACGGTGCGCCCTTTAGTGTAACCGTATCCAGGCCGATGTGGATCAGGATTTCGGTTCCGGAGCTGCTTGTGAGCGTGATGGCATGAAGAGTATCAAATACCATGGCTATTTCACCGTCTGTCGGTGCATAAATTTTTCCCTCAGACGGAATCACTGCAAATCCGTCCCCCAGGATTTTTTCGGAAAAGGTAGGATCCGGGACTTCGGAAAGCGGAACTACTTTTCCTTTGCAAGGTGCGTAAAGAACATTTTCTTTGTTCTTTCCTTTTAGAAAATGAAACATAAAATTGCTATCTCCTTTCGAAAATAAGGTGCGATGTTTTTTTCGGGATAGGGATCCGATTTCATCTGTAATTACGTTGAGTGATTTTTTGCGAAAAAATTTGGTATTTTACCCTTTGATCCGTTCTGTTTGACGTAAAAAGTCAACAAAATGCCATTGGGAAAGGAAACAGAGTATTTGTTAAAAACAAAATTGCATAATTCTGCACGAACTTCTCAATAGATTATATACATAATAACTGATGCGTAAGGATTTGTAAATACTTTTTTTGATATTTATGACAAAAGAATCTACTTTCAAAAGGAGAAAAATCGGTAGTTTAACCAACTAATGCGTTACTGCGATAAAAGAAGAATATACACACATTGGGGTCAGACCCCATTACTGTTGTGGGAAACTTTTGTGCGGTTCCTGTTTTTGGGTTTGAAATTCGAAAAATCTTTATACAATCTTAATGCCATGGAAAAGGTATTTATACGTTTTTAAAACGGAAGTCTCTAAAATAAGGAGGAATCAAAAAGAAGGAGTAAAAGAGAAATGTGGAGTATAAAACTGCGATACAGGAAACAATGGTCGTCGTTTGAAATTATTATTCTTGGATTTGCGGGGGTAATTCTGGCAGGAGCACTGCTTTTGATGCTTCCTGTGGCTTCGCGGGAAGGAAATGTAACGCCATTTACAGAAACACTGTTTACTGCAACATCAGCCGCCTGTGTGACAGGACTGGCAGTCAGGGATACAGGAAGCTACTGGTCCGTCTTTGGACAGAGCGTGATTTTGCTGCTCATTCAGATCGGCGGTCTTGGTGTGGTTACGATCGCTGTTTCGATTGCGATGCTTTCCGGGAGAAAAATTTCCCTGATGCAGCGAAGCACGATGCAGGATGCGATTTCTGCCCCGAAGGTGGGCGGAATTGTGCGCCTGACGCGTTTTATCCTCAAAGGAACCTTTGGAATTGAACTGTTGGGGGCGTTGTTTCTTCTGCCTGTTTTTTTACGGGATTACGGCGGAAAAGGAATCTGGATGGCGTTGTTTCATTCTGTATCCGCATTCTGCAATGCAGGATTTGATCTTCTTGGAAAAACGGATCATCTGTATCCGTCCCTGACTTCTTATGTGGGAAATCCACTGGTTAATCTTACGATTATGGGGCTGATTGTAATAGGTGGAATCGGATTTCTGACCTGGGATGATATCTATACAAAAAAATACCATTTTCGTCAGTACTGCATGCAAAGCAAGGTGATCCTGCTTACAAGTCTGTTTCTGATTTTTGTTCCGGCGGCCTTCTTTTTCTTCCGGGATTTCGCTGGAATGCCGGTCAAGGAGCGGACGCTCTGCGCATTGTTTCAGTCCGTGACAACAAGAACGGCCGGATTTAATACGGCAGATCTTTCCGGGATGACAGGTGCTTCCCAGGCGATTATGATTGTTCTGATGATGATTGGCGGAGCACCGGGATCAACGGCTGGCGGAATGAAAATTACCACATTTGCCGTGCTGACAGCTAATGCGTCTGCTACGTTCCGTCAGAGAGAGGACACACAGATGTTTGGACGCAGGGTGGGCCAGGAGGTATTAAAAAATGCATCTACGATTCTGATGATGTATCTTTTTCTGGTGCTGATGGGAGGAATGGTGATCAGTGTGGCAGAAAATCTGCCGATTTCTGAGTGTCTGTTTGAGACAGCATCTGCTGTTGGAACGGTTGGCCTGACGCTTGGAATTACGCCGCAGCTCGGTGTTCTTTCGAAAGGAATTCTGATCGCACTGATGTTTCTTGGAAGGGTTGGCGGTCTGACGCTTGTTTATGCTGCGATGCCGGGGAGAAAGAGCGCACATGCAAAAATGCCGCTGGAAAAAATAAATGTAGGATAAGAAGAGAGGAAGAGATGAGATGAAAAATATTTTACTGATTGGAGTAGGAAGATTTGGGAGACATATTGCCATGCATCTGAATCAGCTTGGACATCAGGTGATGGCGGTAGACCGAAATGAGGAACGGATCGATGCCGTGATGCCGTATGTGACAAATGCACAGATCGGTGACAGTGTCAATGCAGACTTTCTGCGATCCCTTGGTGTGGGAAATTATGATGTCTGTATTGTGACGATCGGAAGCAGCTTTCAGGATTCGCTGGAAACCGCATGTCTTTTGAAGGAGCTGGGCGCAAAATGGGTCGTGTCCCGGGCAGAACGGGATGTACAGGAAAAATTCCTGTTGCGGAACGGAGCGGATCAGGTTGTTTATCCGGAAAAACAGATGGCAAAATGGACAGCAATTCGTTACAGCTCGGATCATGTGTTTGACTATATTGAAATTGACAGTCAGTATGCGATTTTTGAGGTTGAAATCCCGGAGAACTGGATTGGAAAAAATGTCGGCCAGCTGGATATCCGGAAAAAATACGGTATTAATATTCTGGCAACAAGAAAATATGGAAAAACAGATGTTGCGGTGTCTCCGGAGACAGTTCTGAATGGCGATGCTACCATATTGGTTCTTGGTGAATATAAAGCGATCCAGAAATGTTTTCGAATCTGAAAGAGAGGTGATTTCTGTGTTAAGTGTAGGACTGCTCTTCGTTACCCTGGTCGGTTTTTTGTCTGGAGGCGTGCTCGTAGATCAGATAGAGACATTTTTCACGGAAAACAGAAGAGAGGAACCGGAAACGGGACAAAATTTCACGGAAAACAGAAAACAAGAACAGGGAACGGGAGAAAAAAAGATTTCCTGACTATAGCTTTCTCTTCATTTATGATCTACAATAGGAGGTGGGGTGAGACAGTTGGAAAAAGAAAAACAGAAAAAAGAAAAAAAAGAGCATATCCTGGTGTGCTTGTCTTCTTCGCCATCCAATGAAAAAATTATTCGGACTGCGGCGCAGATGGCACAGGCGTTTCAGGCCGGCTTTACGGCATTGTATGTGCAGACAGCAGAAAAAACAGAAAAAACACCAGAGGATCTGGCAAGGCTGCAGAAGCATGTTCGTCTGGCAGAGCAGAGCGGGGCAGAAATTGTAACGACACACAGTGAGGATATTGCCCTGCAGATTGCAGAGTACGCAAGAATTTCCGAGGTGACGCGGATTGTCATTGGAAAGAGCATGATGAAGCAGGGCTATTTCCATCAGCGAAGGGTGTGGACCGAGCGTCTGACGGATCTTGTGCCTGATCTGGAAATTCACATCATTCCAGACTCAGACGTGTACCGGAGATATCAGAAACGAAAAAAATTTCTGGAGTGGATGGAGCTGCCTTCCTGGAAAGAACTGATGCTTACGGTTCTGATTCTGGCTGCTGCGACCGGAATTGGAGAAATCTTTTTTCGGCTCGGTTTTACCGATGCCAATATCATTACCGTATATTTGTTTGGCGTCATGCTGACATCTATTCTGACCAGCGGTTATACCTGTAGTGTAATCAGTTCTGTGGCAAGTGTTATCCTGTTTAATTATTTTATGACAGAGCCAAGGCTTTCGTTGTATGCGTATGGTTCCGGCTATCCGGTGACCTTTGCGATCATGCTTGGCACTTCAATCCTGACCAGTACGCTTGCTTTAAAATTGAAAGAAAATGCAAAGCTTTCTGCACGAGATGCCTTTCGAACCAAGATTCTTTTTAATACCAGCCAGCTTCTGCAAAAGGCAGAGGATGCGTCAGAAATTTTTGATATTACGGCAACGCAGCTGATAAAGCTTCTGGGAAGAAATCTGGTTGTGGCGCCGGTAGAAAAAAAGAAAAACGGCATTGTGCAGGGAACTCTTTATAACGCCGAAACAGGAATAAAATCAGAAAAAGTTTTTAATGTGAAAGAACAGGAAATCCTGCAGTGGGTTCTGAAAAACCGGAAACGGGCGGGAGCTATGACAGAACGTTTTTCTGAAGAACCGTATCTGTACCTTTCCATCTATGCGGCACAGAACAGATATGGTGTGATCGGCATTTTCATCGGACAAAAGCCACTGGATGCGTTTGAGAACAGTATCCTGCTTTCTATTCTGGGAGAGTGCGCCATGGCACTGGATCGGGAACAAAGTGCGAGAGAAAAAGAAGAGGCGGCAGTCATGGCGAAAAATGAGCAGCTTCGGGTGAATCTGCTGCGGACGATTTCCCATGATCTGCGCACACCACTGACATCAATTCTCGGCAATGCAGACTCTTTGATCAGTAACTTTGACGCACTGGACGAAGGAATGCGGAAACAGATTTTTTCGGATATTTATGAGGATGCCGGATGGCTGATTGAACTGGTGGAAAATCTGCTTGCGCTTACGAAAATAGAAGATGGAAGTGTAAAACTGCAGTTATCCGATCAGGTGGTTGAGGATGTAGTACGTGAGGCGCTGCGCCATGTAGAACGGCGGAAAAACGAACATGAAATTACGTTGGACTGCGGGGAAGATGTACTGCTCGCCCGCATGGATGCAAAGCTGATTGTACAGGTATTGGTAAACCTGATTAACAATGCAGTAAAATATACACAGGCAGGATCCAAGATCCGGATTACAGCCGGAAAAGAAGAAAAAAACGTATGGATTGCGGTGGAGGATAATGGACCCGGCATTCCGGCGGAGTGCAGGGAGCATGTATTTGAAATGTTCTATTCCGGAAAAAATAAGGTGAGTGACAGCCGCAGAAGCCTTGGCCTTGGGCTGGCACTGTGCCGCTCCATTGTAAATGCGCATGGCGGGGAACTGGTGCTTCGTGACTGCGCTCCGCATGGCTGTCATTTTCGTTTTACGCTGCCGCTCAGTGAGGTGAATTTAAATGAATAAGACATTGATACTGGTCGTGGAAGACGATACGCCGGTCCACAACCTGATTACGACAACACTGAAAACACACGATTATAAATAACCACATTGGGGTCAGACCCCATTACTGTTTAGAAATTTTGTTCTTGCTTTGGCAATTCTGACACTGCAGACTGTGCTGAATGACAATATCAAAACGGCAGAAGATGTTGAAACTTATCTGGGTCTTAACACCCTGGTCGTTGTTCTGGATTTTGGAAGCAAAAAGAAATCCAGAAGACGAAGAAAAGACTGAACATAAACACAGAAAATTAAAAAGGAGCATCTCCGGTTTCGAACTTGAAACCTGGAGATGCTCCTTTTTCGTATGCTGCAGAATGAAAAATTATTCTCCCGCCACCGTCACATCCCGCAGCAGTACCGCACACGGTACCACGCGGTTGTTTATCTGCTGTGTCTCTTTCGAGAAAGTCAGATTTTTCAGCACATCGTCATAACGGGCGGAAAGTGATCCGCTGGTTGTCGGATGGGAGGTGGTTCCGTCGCTCTCATACGCGAGCCGGATCTCACCGCCGCAGGTGCCGCTTACGGCATCCATATCAAACGCACTGAAATCGGTGATTTCTATATGCGGCATGCTGCGCAGCTCGTCGAGTGTTTTCGAACCGCCTTCAACTACCATGTTATTCATGGAAGTAGTATTCTTCATGCCGATATAATGGGCATGCTGAAGGCTGCCCCAGTAGGAGCGGCAGATGCCGTTTTCAAACAGAACGCGCTCGGCTACCGGCATACCGGTTTCGTCGTACGGCGCGTTTTTGGCAGAGCCGTCGAGCGTCGGCACGAGGCGGATATTCAGCGGATCGGCATCTGCGCCGGTGATGGCTTCGCCGATTTTTGCTTTTGCAACGCCCATATACTGATAAGAAGCGTTGGTATGCATGGCAAAATACTGGAAGAAACTGCCGACGGCATTTCCGGTCAGGAGAACATCAGCATGCTCATTCTGGCGGGTCGGAACAGCATTCAGACGCTGGCGGCCGGTGTGGAACATTCCGCGCACTTCGGCGATGATCTTCTCGGCAGATTTGTCGGAGAAGCGGAGATCCTTGTAGATCTCAATCTCATGATCATCCTTGCGGGAGTTTGTGACAACCTCGATCTCGCAGTCAAAGCCGGAGAAGGTGACATCGACACCGCGGGAATTGCGGATGTGTGTCTGCTTCTGGTTGACGAAAATCTCATAGGAGTTTACGCGGGAATCCTCTTCCGCCTTGATTTCCTGCATAGCCTGCACCAGTTTTACGAGTTCAGCGGTAAGATCGCGGGAAGCATCAGCCATGTCGGCGCTTGCTTGGGCATCCGATGGCTCTGCAACAGGGTACCATGGGTTCTGCACAAACTGTGCGGCGAACAGCGCCTGGTCAATTTCCTGCTTCATTTCTTCGCGGGAAATGCCCTGGTGGCTCTCTTTTTCTGCGCTTCCGCGGAATTTTCCATCCTCACTGTCGACAAAGACGGTCAGAAACGTATGAGTTACTTTTTTCGCGCGGCTCATGTCGAGCTTCTGACCGATGAAAAATGCCTCGCGGGATTCGGTCTGCTCTTCGCGGATCAGAAAGTCGCTGGCTTTGCTTGTTTTTAATACATCGTATAATTCGTTCATCAGCCTAACCTCACTTTACATTTCAGATACGGGCCGCCATCGCTGACTTTGACCCATTCTTTGTGACCTTTTCCGCACATGCCGGAGCCGAAGAGCTCTTCTTTGTCGGAAACCATGGAGATGCTCTTTAAGAGATCCGGAACGTAGCCGGTCAGGGTGACAGGAGATACGACTTTTCCGGTCAGCTTACCGTCTTTGATCTCGCGGCCGAGTCCGACCATGCACTGGATGCCCCAGTGTTTCGGGTCTTCCATACCGGACTGAACGCTTTCGAGAAGATAGCCGTGCTCAATCGAAGCGATCATATCATCGAGTTTATCTGTGCCTGCGGTGAAGTAGGTGTTGGTCATACGGGAGTAGACTTTGCGCTCGAAGCTCTCGCGTTTTCCGTTTCCGGTCGGCGTGGTGCCAAGGCGGAGTGCGCTTACGAGATCGCTGATGCCGGTAACGAGTGTACCGTGGTCGATGACCGTGGTGTCGGTGCCGAGCGTTCCCTCATCATCAAAAAGATAACTGCTGACCTGCTGTGCGCCGACTGCTCCGTCGTGCATGGAGGAGAGCTGGGAGGCAACAGGCTTGCCGATATACTCTTTGGCGAGTGCGCGGTTTTTGACAAACATATCCATCTCGACACCGTGGCCGAATGCTTCGTGTGCAATCACGCCGGTGACATCCGGTGCGGTGATGACATCGTACATGCCAGGGATGACCGGATCGGAGTGGAGCTTGTCGTACAGAACGGCGATGATTTCCTCAACAATCGCATCCATCTCATTTAAGATTTCCACGCCTTTCAGGCCGGAGCAGGAACGGTACGACATATTCTGTTTTCCGTTTTCTGTGCCGATTGCGGAAAGGGAGCCCTCCGAGAAAGCGTAGGACTGCATCAGATCCTTTTTGGAGGAGAGGAACAGCTTGTTGACACGGGCGAAGCTGACGGTACTCTGGAATTCCAGAATTCCTTCATGGGCAGCGCCGGCGTTGCAGAGCTTCCGAAGGTGGGAGAGAATCTCCTCTGCGGAGACGGTCTCCGGGTCAATCTCGATTTCATTCTGCATCGTTTTGGTGATGGCTTCTTCCTGCACGAGAGGAGACTCCATCTGCGCGATGCCGAGTGCCTTTAATGCCTGAAATTCGGATTTCAGCGCGGAAGTAATTTCCTCCGCAAGATCTGCGGCATCGGTGAGGTTGTTGAAGGAATATTCGGTGTAGGAACCGTCCTGCCATGCACGGACAACGAAGCCGCGTTCACAGAAGTGATAATCGCCGACGGTGGTCTGATGCATGCTGACGCGGTAGGTCGTACCTTTGACATCGGTGCAGAGCACGCTGACATAATCGAATTCGCGCTCGAGCAGACGGATCAGTTCCTGAATCTGTGGTTTGATTTCCACAAGATAGGATGACATTGGAACCTGCATAAGTTTGGTGTCCTTTCTGGAGCCTGCCGGAGTGTTCGATAGAGAACCTGCGCCGGGGCTCAAAATAATAGAATCCGGAAAAAATAGTTTCGAAAAAATCCCGAACATAGTTTCATTATAGAAGTGGGAAATGGAAAAAGCAATAAAAAAAGGTTGACAAAATGAATTTTGATGATATACTTTGAATATCAAAACATTTGAAAAGAAAAATGTTTGAGAATGAAATAAGCAAGAGGACAGTAAGGTGAAAAACGGCAGAATTGCGGGAACCGGTTCGTATGTACCGGAGACGATATGGAAAAATGAAGATCTGGAAAAGATGGTGGATACGAGCGATATCTGGATCCGGGAGCGGACGGGAATCGGTGCGCGCCACATAGCCGGGGAGGAGACAGTTGCCCAAATGGCAGTAAAGGCGGCGAGAAGAGCGCTGGAAAATGCCGGGATCTGTTCGACAGAGCTGGATCTGATTCTCGTCGGAACCTCTTCGTCGGAGAGTATCTTTCCGAATACCGCCTGTCTTGTGCAGGATGAAATCGGTGCTTTCCGTGCCGCCTGTCTCGATGTCAGCGCCGCCTGCACCGGGTTTCTTGCGGTGTATGAACTGGGCCAGCTGTATATCCGGAGCGGCAAGGCAAAAAACGTGCTGCTGATCGGCGCAGATGCCCTGAGCCGCCTGGTGGACTGGCACGACCGCGGAACCTGCATTCTGTTCGGGGACGGCGCGGGAGCCATTGTGCTGACGGCGGAGGAACAGGAGACAAAAGCGTGCGAAAAGATCCATTCCGATGGAGAAAAAGGCGTGTCGCTGACCTGCGAAAAGGGAACGTATCTGCAGATGGACGGCCGTGCCGTGTTCCAGTTTGCCTTATCCCGCGTGCCGGAAGTCATCCGCGAGGTGCTCGCGGAAGCCGACATGGCGGTCGAAGAGATTGATGCGTTTATCCTTCATCAGGCAAACAGCCGCATCATCGACGGCGTGGCAAAACGACTGAAGGCACCGAAAGAAAAATTTCCGCGGAATATCGAAGCATACGGCAATACGTGTGCGGCGAGCATTCCGATTCTGCTGGATGAGTGGAACCGGTCTGGCAGAGCCCAAAAAGGACAGAGAATCGTTCTCTCCGGTTTCGGAGCAGGACTGATCTGGGGCGCGGCGTACCTGGAATGGTAAGAAACGCCCATATAAAATAAGAAGAATAAGAAAAAAAGTGAGGACAAAAACATGTTAGAAAAAGTAAAAGAAACCGTAGCAGAAGCACTGGGAGCAGATATCGATACCATCACAGCGGAGACTTCCTTCAAAGAGGATCTCGGAGCAGATTCCCTGGATCTGTTTGAAATGGTCATGTCCCTCGAGGACACCTGCGGCGTGGAAATCCCGACCGAGGATCTGGAAACGATGGTAACTGTCGGTGATGTTGCAGAGTATCTGGAGCAGCACAAAAACTAAGAAAGATCGGGAAGCAGGAGGAAGCGATTCATGATCACAGAAGTGACAAAATTACTCGGGATTCAGTATCCAGTCATTCAGGGCGGCATGGCCTGGGTGGCGGAGCATCATCTGGCAGCGGCAGTTTCCGAGGCCGGCGGCCTTGGCCTCATCGGAGCATCGGCGGCACCGGCAGAGTGGGTTCGGAATGAAATCCGCGAAGCAAAAAAACTGACGGACAAACCGTTCGGCGTCAACATCATGCTGATGAGCCCGTATGCGGATGAGGTGGCAAAAGTGGTTGCCGAGGAAGGCGTAAAAGTCGTTACGACGGGCGCAGGAAATCCGGAGAAATATATGGAACTGTGGAAAAACGCTGGTATCCGCGTCATCCCGGTGGTCGCTTCTGTGGCTCTTGCAAGACGAATGGAGCGCGCAGGCGCAGATGCCGTTGTGGCAGAAGGATGTGAGTCCGGCGGCCATATCGGCGAGACGACAACGATGGCACTCGTTCCGCAGGTGGCAGATGCCGTAAAAATTCCGGTCATTGCGGCCGGTGGAATTGCGGACGGACGCGGCATGGCAGCAGCCTTTATGCTGGGTGCCGAGGCGGTTCAGATGGGAACGCGTTTTGTCGCTTCGAAAGAGGCCGTTGTGCATGAAAATTACAAGCAGCTGGTGATCAAGGCGAAAGATATTGATACCCGCGTGACAGGCCGCACAACCGGTCATCCGGTGCGGGCGATCCGAAATGAGATGACACGCCATTATCTGGAACTGGAAAAAGAGGGAGCTCCGTTCGAAGAGCTGGAAAAACTGACGCTCGGCGGTCTTCGAAGAGCCGTTGTGGACGGCGATGTCAAAACCGGAAGCGTGATGTCCGGTCAGATTGCAGGTATGGTAAAAGACGAGAAAAGCTGCAAAGAAATCATAGAGCAGATGATGAATGAGATGGAAGAACTTCTGAAAGGAGCACCGGCGCGGTTATGAGTAAAACAGCATTTATGTTTCCTGGACAGGGTTCCCAGTGTGTCGGCATGGGCGCGGATTTTTATGAAGCATGTCCGAAAGCGAGAGCCGTCTACGATATGGCATCCGAGCTGATCGGGATTGATATGAAAAGACTCTGTTTTGAGGAAAATGAACATCTGGATCAGACAGAGTTTACCCAGATTGCACTGCTGACAACCGGAATGGCGATGGAGCAGTCCATCCGGGCGTGCGGCCTTACGCCGGATGTGACAGCGGGCCTCAGCCTTGGCGAGTACAACGCGATTGTGTCCGCCGGCGGTATGGAAATGGCGGATGCGATGAAGGTCGTCCGCAGAAGAGGCATCCTGATGGAGGAGGCCGTTCCGGCAGGCGAGGGCGCGATGGCGGCGGTGCTCGGCATGGAAGATGCAAAAATCGAAGAGATTTTGAGCGGGATTTCCGGCGCCTACATTGCCAATTACAACTGCCCGGGTCAGATTGTCATCACCGGATATGAGGCGGCAGTGGCAGAGGCTTCGGAAAAGTTAAAAGAAGCAGGCGCAAAGCGGGTACTTCCGCTGAACGTAAGCGGCCCGTTCCATTCCCCGATGATGGAAGCTGCGTCCCAGGGGCTGACCGAAGCGCTCGAGGGCGTCGGCTTTATGGAGTTGAAGATTCCGTATGTGACGAATGTAACCGGCCAGTATGTGCGTGATACTGCACTGACGCGCGGCCTTCTGATCCAGCAGGTGGCATCCGGTGTGCGGTGGCAGCAGAGCATCGAGGCAATGATTGCGGACGGCGTTGATACCTTCGTGGAGATCGGACCGGGAAGAACACTGACCGGCTTTTTAAGAAAAATCAACCGGGAGGTAAAAGGTTACAATATCCGCACCTATGAGGAAATGCATCAGGTGTGCGAAACTTTATTATAGATAGTGGATTATGCAGCAGGAGAATGAGATGTTAAGTGGAAAAACAGCAGTAGTAACGGGCGCATCCCGCGGAATCGGGCGTGCGATTGCAGAAAAACTGGCGGCGGAGGGAGCCTTTGTTGTCATCAATTACAATGGTTCAAAAGAGGCGGCCGAAACCGTGCTTGCGGGAATCCGCGCGGCAGGAGGAGACGGCTGCGTGATGCAGTGCAATGTATCGGATTTTGCGGCGTGTGAAGCGTGGATGAAGGAAATTCTTGCTTTGTATGGGAAAATCGATATTCTGGTCAACAACGCGGGCATCACAAAGGACGGCCTTCTGATGGGCATGTCGGAGGAAGCCTTCGACCGTGTCATTGAGACAAACCTCAAGGGAACGTTCAACTGCATCCGCTTTGCGGCACGGCCGATGATCCGTCAGAAGAGCGGCTGCATCATCAACATGGCTTCTGTGGTCGGCGTGGCAGGAAACGCCGGACAGGCAAATTATGCGGCATCGAAAGCAGGTGTGATCGGCCTGACGAAAACAGCGGCACGGGAACTGGCATCCCGCGGCATCCGCGTCAATGCGATTGCGCCGGGCTTTATTGAGACCGATATGACGGAGGTTCTTTCGGATAAAGTGAAAGAAGCATCCGTATCCCAGATTCCGCTCGGTCATTTCGGAAAGCCGGAAGATGTGGCAAACCTGGCCGCATTTCTGGCATCCGAAGCGGCAGCTTACATCACCGGACAGGTGATTCACTGCGACGGCGGCATGGTGATCTAAGAAAAGGAGAGTTGGAATGAAGAGAAGAGTAGTCATCACAGGGCTGGGTGCGGTAACCCCGATTGGAAATACCGTGGAGGAATTCTGGAACGGCGTCCACAAGGGAGCCTGCGGAATCGGAACGATTACGAAATTTGATACAGCTGAATATAAAGTACATCTGGCAGGCGAGGTCAAAGGCTTCGTGGCAAAAGAACGCATGGATTTCAAGGCGGCAAGACGAATGGGAACTTTCTCACAGTATGCCGTTGCGGCAGCAAAAGAAGCGTTTGCAGATGCCGGCATTTCCATGGAGAATGAAGATCCGTTCCGCGTCGGCGTTCTGGTGGGCTCCGGTGTCGGTGATCTGAATGCATGCGAGCAGGCGAAAGCCAAAATTGATGCTGGAAATCCGTCCCGCGTCAACCCGTTTACCGTTCCGGTGATGATTGCGAACATGGCGGCGGGAAACGTTGCGATTGCACTCGGCGCGAAAGGAAAATGTACCAGCGTGGTGACGGCGTGTGCGACAGGAACGCACTGCATTGGCGATGCCTTCCGCGCAATTCAGTACAACGATGCGGACATCTGCGTGGCAGGCGGCGCGGAGAGCGCAATTACGCCGGTCGGCGTGGCAGGCTTTTCGGCACTGACCGCACTTTCCGAGTCGGAAGATCCGCTGCGGGCTTCGATTCCATTTGATAAAGACCGGAACGGTTTCGTCATGGGCGAGGGCGCCGGCATTCTCGTACTTGAGGAGCTGGAGCACGCGAAACAGCGCGGCGCGAAGATCTATGCAGAGGTAGTCGGATACGGCGCAACCTGCGATGCGTACCACATTACTTCTCCATTGGAAGATGGAAGTGGTGCGGCACGTGCGATGGAGCTTGCGATGGAGGAAGCGGGAGTAAAACCGGAAGAAGTTACTTATATTAATGCACACGGAACGTCCACACATCACAACGATCTGTTTGAAACGCGTGCGATCCGGAAAGCCTTCGGTGATGCGGCAGACCATGTGCTGGTCAACTCGACGAAATCGATGGTCGGTCATCTGCTCGGCGCGGCAGGCGGTGTGGAAGCTGTTGTCTGTGCGAAATCCATTCAGGACGGCTTCGTGCATCAGACGATTGGAACAAAGGAAGCAGATGCGGAATGCGATCTGAATTACTGCATCGGCGCTCCGGTGGAAACCGATGTGAAACTGGCAATGAGCAATTCCCTTGGTTTTGGCGGCCACAATGCGGTGCTGCTGTTTCAGAAATATGAATAAAGCGGCATCGTGTTCCGGTGCAGAAAGGAAAATAAGATGGAATTAGATCAGATTTTACAGTTGATTGATAAAGTTTCGGATTCTTCGCTGACCGCGTTTGATTACGAGGCTGATGGGATCAAGATTGCCATGGAGCATGGAAAAGCAGCTCCGGTGCAGGTGCAGATGAGCGGGGTTCCATCCGGTGCCGGTCTGCAGATGGCAGAGATGATGGGCGGAGCAAATGGCGTGACAGTGAAAGAAGCAGCCATGCCGGAGAGAAAAGAAACGGCAGGAAAAAATACAGCGGCTGAGGAGCACAGTGAAGCAGAAGAAGGCGTTTTTGTGACATCCCCGCTGGTCGGAACGTTTTATACAGCTCCGGCAGAGGATGCCGAGCCGTTTGTGAAGGTTGGCGACACCGTGAAAAAGGGACAGGTCGTAGCAATCGTGGAGGCCATGAAGCTGATGAATGAGATCGAGAGTGAAGTGGACGGCGTGATTGCGGAGGTTCTGGTGAAAAACGGCGAGATGGTTGATTACGGAAAACCGCTGTTCCGGGTGAAAGCGTAAAGCCGGGACGAGAAAGGAAGCAGCGAATGAACAGTTTGACAACGAAACAGATTCAGGAGATTATTCCACACAGACATCCGTTTCTGCTGGTGGATTACATAGAAGATTTTGAACCGGGCGAATTCGGTATTGGATACAAATGTGTGACGTACCGCGAGGACTTTTTTGCCGGTCATTTTCCGCAGGAGCCGGTGATGCCGGGCGTGCTGATTATCGAGGCGCTGGCGCAGGTCGGTGCGGTTGCGATTCTTTCTCTTGACGAGAATAAGGGAAAAATTGCATTTTTCGGCGGCATCAACAAGTGCCGTTTTAAGGGAAAAGTGAAACCGGGAGACAAACTTCGTCTGGAGACGAAAATTATCCGCCACAAGGGACCGATGGGCGTCGGGGAAGCGGTTGCTTCGGTCGACGGCAAGGTGGTCGCGCAGGCGGAACTGACCTTTATGGTGGGGGCAGCACAATGATTCGAAAAGTTTTGATTGCAAACCGTGGGGAGATCGCGGTCCGGATTATCCGGGCATGCCGTGAGATGGGAATTCTCACGGTCGCTGTTTATTCGGAGGCGGACCGGGAGGCACTGCATGCGCAGCTCGCGGATGAGGCGGTGTGCATCGGGCCGGCGCCGTCGAAGGACAGTTATTTAAATATGGAACGTATTTTGAGTGCGGCGCTTGTGACGGGGGCGGATGCGGTTCATCCGGGATTTGGATTCCTGTCGGAGAACAGCACGTTTGCGCGGAGATGCCAGGAGTGCCACATTACGTGGATTGGGCCATCTCCTGAGGTGATGGACCGGCTGGGTAATAAGTCTGAGGCGCGAAATACGATGCAGGCAGCCGGTGTGCCGGTGATTCCGGGGACGAAGGAACCTGTTTTTGACTGGGAGACGGGTCTTTCTGAGGCCGACCGGATTGGTTTTCCGGTGATGATTAAGGCGGCGCTTGGAGGCGGCGGCAAGGGTATGCGCATGGCGGAGACGCGCGGGGAGTTCCAGAGCGCGTTTCAGACGGCGCAGAAGGAGGCTAAAAGTTCGTTTGCGGACGGGACGATGTATGTGGAGCGGCTGATTCGTCATCCACGTCATGTGGAGTTTCAGATTATGGCGGACTCGTTCGGGAATGTGATTCATCTGGGGGAGCGGGACTGCTCGATTCAGAGGAATCATCAGAAGATGATTGAGGAGTCGCCTTGCGTGGCGATTGATGACACGCTGCGGGAGCGGATGGGCTCGGCGGCGGTCCGGGCGGCGAAGGCGGCGCATTATGTGAATGCGGGGACGATTGAGTTTCTGCTGGAGCCGGACGGGAATTTTTATTTTATGGAGATGAATACGCGGATTCAGGTGGAGCATCCGGTGACGGAGTGGGTCACGGGGGTGGATCTGATTCAGGAGCAGCTTCGGGTGGCTTCGGGGATGCCGCTGTCGGTGACGCAGGAAGAGGTACGGCTTTCGGGTCATGCGATTGAGTGCAGGATTAATGCGGAGAATCCGGCGAAGAATTTCAGGCCTTGTCCGGGGAAGATTACGGAGATGCATCTGCCTGGGGGATTTGGAGTACGGGTGGATACGGCGGCGTATGACGGGTATGTGATTCCGGCGTTTTATGATTCGATGCTGGCGAAGCTGATTGTGCATGGGAGGACGCGTGAGGAGGCGATTGCGCGGATGAGGAGTGCGCTGGGGGAAGTCGTCATCGAGGGAGTCGACACTAACGTTGATTATTTGTATTCTATTTTAAATGAAGAGGAGTATCTGGCCGGGAGGGCGGATATTGAGTTTGTGGAGCGGTTGACGGAGAGATTGTGATAGACGGACGCCGCCCGGCAGTACAGCAGAGAGGGACGGCGCGGTTTCAGAGGAAAGAAACACTAAGGCCTCCAGCATTTGCTAAAACCATTTTCAAAAATCCAAAACCCGCTGTCGCTCAGACAGTTAGATTTTTGAAAATAACGCAAATTCTGGAAGCCTAAGTGTTTCTATAGCAATCCCCGAAAATAATGCAAAAAATTCAGTACCGCAGAGCGTGAATTACTGCGTCACAGATTTTCGTCGTACCCCGGTACGCCTTCAAATCTGTTCCTTGCAATTCGCGCTCTGCAGCACTGCCTTTTTTGCATTATTTTCGGGTCTTGCTATAGTTCCTCCTGCAAATGCGCCGTCCCCCTCTGCTGTACTGCCGGGCGGCTGAGATCAGACACACGACTGGGAGAGTGTGGTCAGCGACACCGCGGGGCGGTGCGGCTGGGATGACAGGAGTGAGCGGTGAAGAGAGAATGAATGCCTCGATGGGTGAGGTGTGAGGTTGGAAGATTGTTATGGTGACAATAGAGTGAAAGTGTTATGACGTAAGGAGTGATGGTGGTATGATGCTGGGTAAGTATTTTAAGAAGACGGTGTTTCGGAAGGAGCACACGGCGGATGGGGTGGTGCCGGAGGCGCCGCAGGGGATTTTGAAGAAGTGTAATGCTTGTAAGGGGGCTATTTTTACGGAGGATGTGAAGAGGAATCTTTATATTTGTCCGAAGTGTGGGAATTATTTTCGGGTGCATGCGTATCGGAGGATTGAGTTTCTTCTGGATGATGGGAGTTTTGAGGAATGGGATCAGGGGATGACGGCGGGGAATCCGCTGGGGTTTCCGGGGTATGAAGAGAAGGTGAGGGCTCTGCAGGAGAGAACAGGGCTTACGGAGGCTGTTGTGACTGGTAAGGGACGGATCAACGGGATGGAGACGGTGATCGGGGTCTGTGATGGCAGGTTTATGATGGCCAGTATGGGTGAGGCTGTTGGGGAGAAGATTACGCGGGCGGTGGAGAGGGCGACGAAGCTCTCGCTGCCGGTGATTTTGTTTGCGTGCTCGGGAGGGGCGCGGATGCAGGAGGGGATTGTTTCTCTGATGCAGATGGCGAAGACGTCGGCGGCGCTGAAAAGACACAGTGATGCGGGGCTTTTGTATGTGAGTGTGCTGACGGACCCGACGACGGGCGGCGTGACGGCGAGCTGGGCGATGCTGGGGGACATTATTCTGGCGGAGCCGCATGCGCTGATCGGGTTTGCGGGACCGAGGGTTATTGAGCAGACAATAGGACAGAAACTGCCGAAAGGATTCCAGCGGGCGGAGTTTCTGGTGGAGCATGGGTTTGTGGATCGGATTCTGCCAAGAGAAGAGGCGAAAGAGGTGCTGTCGGAGATTCTGCGGATGCATGGGAAAGATATCGAAGTTTCCTCGGAAGTGCTGACTTTGGGGGATGGAGACGTGAAGCGGTCTTTGGCAGCACCAGAAACGGGAGAGAAAACATCGGCTTGGGACTGTGTGCAGAAAGCGCGGAAAAAGGACCGACCGGTGGGAGAAGATTATATTCGGGAGCTGTTTCCTGATTTTATTGAGTTTCATGGTGATCGACTGTATGGCGATGATGCGGCGATCATCGGCGGTATTGCATCGTTTGACGGCACACCGGTCACGGTCATCGCCGAGGCGAAAGGCGCGGATACGAAAGAAAACATCCGCCGCAATTTCGGCATGCCGTCCCCGGATGGCTACCGCAAAGCCCTGCGTCTGATGAAACAGGCCGAAAAATTCCACAGGCCTGTTATCTGTCTCATAGACACCCCAGGCGCCTTCTGCGGAATGGAAGCCGAAGAACGCGGCCAGGGCGAGGCGATTGCGCGGAACCTGTATGAAATGTCAGCGTTAAAAACGCCGGTTCTTTCTATTGTCATTTCAGAAGGCGGCAGCGGCGGTGCACTGGCACTCGCCGTGGCGGATGAAGTGTGGATGATGCAGAATGCCATCTACTCCATCCTGTCGCCGGAGGGATTTGCAAGCATTCTATGGAAAGACGGCAAACGCGCGCCGGAGGCCGCCGAGGTGATGAAGCTGACGGCGAGGGATTTGAAGGAACTGGGAATTGTAGAAGAGATTGTGGAAGAGCCGGGGGAGTTTACGGTGGACACAATGCCAGTGGTGTGTGAAGAATTGAGAGGCAAAATTCTGAGATTCCTGGAAAAGTATGAGAAGATGGATGGGGAAGAACTGGTAGAGGAGAGGTATCGGAGATTTCGGGATATGTGAAAAGAAGATTTTGACATATTCTGAAATGCATGATATTATGATATTGAAAAGAGTGCTACCGATAGACGGTTAGTCCATATTTATTGGTTTATGTAAAAATAGTCGCCAAAGTTTGCAGGACTGGGCGGCTATTTTTGTGATTTCGCAGTATCTTTGCCGAAGTTGTATCCAAGGCTAAAGCAGGTTAAGCCGAAACTTACAACTGCTATGAAGTCGATAATACTCATGGCTTAGCCCTCCTTTCCAAGGAATTCCCATATAAAGGGTTTCTATGTAATCGGAGAGTCACAGTCCCTCCGTAGAAGGACGAACCGCCTACCGTTATGGCAGCACCCGTATATTGAGTATAACATCAATGGATTGACGGATGAACTGAAGGCGCAGCGTCGCCCTCCGTGAGGGCGTGAGTTGAAATGATGCGTCCCCACACAACCGGCCCGATTCCTTTGTCGCCCTCCGTGAGTTGAATCTTCAAACATTGGTGGAATTATTTAGAGTATGATGTATCACACTTCGTGAGTTGAAATAACAGCAGTTATTCTGCAAGCAGAGGAGCGTTCTCTCAGGAGTGAAATGTGTTTGACATGAAAGTTAAATAATGTTAATCTATAACTAGCGTAAGCGACAACTAACCGCTCATGTATTCGCAAGAACCATGAGCGGCTATTTTTCTATTTTAATATTCGGTGAGAAAGGAGGAAAATTGTGAAGAGTCCATTTAAAATATTTTGGATCGTACTCGGTTTTCTGTGCCTGGGATTTGGTACCATCGGCATTGTGCTTCCGATTCTGCCGACAGTTCCATTCTATATGGCAACCCTGTTCTGCTTTGCGAAAAGTTCGGAACGGCTGCACAGCTGGTTTATTGGGACCCAATCATATAAGAAGCATCTCGACAGCTTCGTACAGCATCGGGCGATGACGGTAGGAACGAAATGTAAAATTATCGGGATGGTAACGGTTGTGATGGCGATCGGCTTTTTTGCTATGAAGAATGTGCCGATTGGAAGAATCTGTATTGCTGTGGTATGGATGTGCCATATTTTGTATTTCTTCCTGCGGGTCAAAACCGTAAAAACAGAAGATCATATCCTAGGAGAAACAAAATGAACAAAGTAGAAAAAAAGCGGCAGAAAGAACAGTACGTCGTGGAAGAGATGATCCGCCTGTACTGCCGGAAGAACCATGGAAAAGAGGGGCATGCATCCGGTGGGATGTGTCCGGAATGTCAGAAATTAGCGGACTATGCAAAACAGCGGAGCCAGAAATGTCCCTTCATGGAACAGAAAACATTCTGCGCAAACTGCAAAGTACACTGCTACAAGCCGGAAATGCGGGAAAAGATCCGCGCCGTTATGCGGTTTTCGGGGCCGAGGATGCTGCTGTATCATCCGATTTTAGCTATCTGGCATTTAATCTGCAGCATGAGAGAGAAGCGAAAAGCAAAAGCATAAAAGAGAGGTACTTATGATTAAAACAAGACTGGTGGGGCTGCTGTCCCACGCGAAAAAGTATATCGTGTACACGATTCTGTGGCAGTGGACGGCGCTTCTGTCGCAGGTGATCGCGGTATTTACGGTCGCCGATCTGCTGGAACGGGTCGTGTATGGTGCGGTAACGGCAGCGGCTGTGAAACGGACGATTTTTACACTGGCAATTGTTGTTGTGATCCGCTTTTTCTGCGAGCGGATGGGCGCGCGGTCGTCGTATCTTGCGTGTGTGGATGTGAAGCGGATTCTGCGCGAAAAAATTTATGAAAAAATGCTGAAGATCGGTGCATCGTACAGCGAGCAGGTGTCTTCCTCAGAGGTCGTACAGGTGTCCACCGAAGGTGTGGAGCAGCTCGAAACATACTTTGGAAAGTATCTGCCGCAGCTGTTTTACAGCCTGCTCGCACCGCTCACGCTGTTCGCCATCCTCTGCCGGGTGAGCTTGAAAGCGAGCGTGGTCCTTCTGATCTGCGTGCCGCTGATCCCAGTTTCGATCGTAGTGGTACAGAAGATTGCGAAGAAGCTGCTGAACAAATATTGGAGTATTTACACAGGGCTCGGCGATTCGTTCCTTGAAAATCTGCAAGGCCTGACGACCTTAAAAATCTATCAGGCCGACCAGCAGAAAGCCGACGAGATGGATGTGGAATCCCAGAACTTCCGCCGGATCACGATGAAAGTTCTGACGATGCAGCTCAACTCAACGAGCGTGATGGACATCGTAGCATACGGCGGCGCGGCGGTTGGCATGGCGGTGGCGGTATCGGAATTTCTGAAAGGAAACCTCACCGTGTCCGGCACGCTCTGCATTGTGCTGCTGGCGAGTGAGTTTTTCCTGCCGCTTCGTCTGCTCGGATCATTCTTCCACATCGCGATGAACGGCATGGCGGCGAGTGACAAGATTTTCAAAATCCTCGATCTGCCGGAGCCGCAGACGGGAGAGCGGACGCTGCCGGACGGACCGCTGGATGTCGTGTTGGAGGATGTACATTTTTCCTATGAAGAGGACAGGGAAATCTTAAAAGGCATTGACCTGACGCTCCCGGCGGGCAGTTTTGTATCACTGGTCGGCGAATCCGGCTGCGGAAAGAGTACGATCGCGGGCATCCTTGCGGCAAAGAACCGCGGATATGCGGGAAGCATCACCCTGGGCGGCGTGCCGCTCTCGGAAGTCAATGAGACGGATCTGATGAAGCACGTTGTTCTGGTCCGCCACAACAGTTACTTATTTAAAGGAACCGTAGAAGAGAACCTGCGCATGGCGAAACCGGATGCGACGAAGGAGGAGATGGAGGCGGTTCTGCAGAAAGTCAATCTGCTGGGATTCTTACAGACACAGAACGGACTGCAGACAGAGCTTCTCGAAAAAGCAGGAAACCTCTCCGGCGGCCAGTGCCAGCGTCTTGTGATTGCGCGGGCGCTGCTTCGGAGCGACAGTGCGGTGTATATCTTTGATGAAGCCGCATCGAATATTGATGTCGAGAGTGAAGAGCTGATCATGAATGTGATTCATGAACTCGCAAAGACGAAAACGGTATTGCTGATTTCCCACCGCCTTGCGAACGTCGTACAGTCAGATCAGATTTATTTCCTGAAAAACGGTACCATCTGCGAGCGTGGAACGCATGCGGAACTGATGGAACAGAACGGCGCATACTGTCATCTGTACGACAGCCAGATGGTACTGGAAAACTATGGAAAGGAGGGGAATGCATGATGAATGAGAAGAAAAATACAGCAAAACGCAGAAGCGCCCTCCGGATTATGGGAAGCCTGATCGGGCTGGTGAAGCCATTGCTTCATATTATGATGGCGGCAATTATTCTTGGAACAATGGGATATTTATGTGCGATCTTCCTGACGATTCTAGCAGGACAGGTCATCGTGCACGGCTTACTGACGGGCGCGGCAGGGACGAGCCTTTCGGTGCAAAACATGTGGCTTGTACATACCCCGGTAAAAACGATACTCACGGTGATGATCGTGATCGCGGTGCTGCGCGGCATTCTGCATTATGCGGAGCAGTACTGCAACCACTTTATTGCTTTTAAACTGCTGGCGATCATCCGCCATAAAGTGTTTGCAGCTTTGCGAAAGCTCTGCCCGGCGAAGCTGGAAGGACGGGACAAAGGAAATCTGATTTCGATTATCACAACCGATATCGAACTTCTGGAAGTATTCTATGCGCATACGATTTCCCCGATTGCGATTGCAGCATTAACTTCTCTGATTATGGTATGCTTCATTGGAAGATACCATGTTCTGGCAGGGCTGCTTGCACTTGCGGCGTATCTGACGGTCGGCGTTGTGATCCCGATGTGGAACGGAAAGCGCGGAAGCCAGAAAGGAATGGAGTTCCGGACAAGCTTTGGCGAGCTGAACAGCTTCGTACTGGATTCCCTGCGTGGCCTCGACGAGACGATTCAGTACGGACAGGGCGAAAAACGGAAAGAGCAGATGTCAGAGCGGTCGAAAGAACTGGCTTCTGTGCAGGAAAACTTAAGCCGCATGGAAGGCTCCCAGCGGTCTGTCACCAACATGGTGATTCTTCTGGCATCGTTCGGCATGCTGGCACTGACGATCTATCTTTACACGAAAGGCGGGATTGGATTTGAGGGAGTCCTGACCTGCACAATCGCGATGATGGGTTCCTTCGGTCCGGTCGTGGCGTTGTCCAGCCTGTCGAATAACCTGAATCAGACGCTGGCAAGCGGCGAGCGTGTGCTTTCCCTTCTCGAGGAAGCGCCGCTGGTGGAAGAAATTCCGGGAGATACGGCATCCGGCGGTGACCACGCATTTGCAGGAGCCGAGGCGCAGAATGTAACGTTTGCCTACGAAGACGAGACGATTCTGGATCAGTATTCGCTGAAACTGGAACCGGGAAAAATCACCGGCATCCACGGCGCGAGCGGTTCCGGAAAATCGACGATCTTAAAACTTCTGATGCGCTTCTGGGATGTCCAGACGGGGCGCGTTTCCGTGGACGGAGCCGATGTCCGCGAAATCCCGACGAAGCATCTGCGCGATATGGAAAGCTATGTGACGCAGGAGACACATCTGTTCCACGATTCGATTGCGAACAACATCGCTATTGCAAAACCCGGCGCGAAGCGGGAAGAAATTATGGAGGCGGCGAAGAAGGCGTCCATACATGATTTCATCATGGCACTGCCAAATGGCTACGACACCGAAGTCGGAGAACTCGGCGATACGCTGTCCGGCGGAGAAAAACAGCGGATCGGTATCGCGCGGGCATTCCTGCATGACGCATCCATGATCCTGCTGGACGAGCCGACATCGAATCTTGATTCCTTAAATGAAGGAATTATTCTGAAATCCCTGAAAGAATCGGCAGAAGAGAAAACCATTGTGCTCGTATCGCACAGAGTGTCCACGATGAACGTCGCGGATGTGGTATATGAAATGGAAAATGGCCGGATTTCCTGATTTTACAGCACTTGACAGAGAAAAGACGATGTGCTACACTAACAGTCGTTAAAGAAAAGACAATTAAATATCGATGTGTAAGGTGTCGGACATACGTGTCCGGTGAAAAGGGAAGCAGGTGTGAATCCTGCACGAACTCGTCACCGTATTTTGCAAGCAGGGGAATGATCCACTGGGAAACCGGGAAGGAGACCGATGCGCTGGAGTCAAATCCTGAAGCAATGAGCCGGGAGACCTGCCTTTCGCAGTACAGGAACGTTACGTTCGTGCCACGAGGAACTGGCAGTACAAAACAGGAAAGCGGACATTTGCCCCACAGCGGGTGAGATGGTTTTCTTTGTGATAAAAATACTGGAAGCCCCTCGTTGAAAAACGAAAGGGCTTCTTTCTATTTACGCGGGCAACGAGCCAAAGTCCGTGCTTGCACGAGACCTTAGCGACTGCCGCGATAACTTGAGAAACTCGCGGAGCGTGTTTCTCATAGTTTGAAATGTAAAACGTCCCCGATATTGGTTGTTGCAAAGATACCAGCAAATGGGAGGAAAACAAAAATGAAAAAGAAACTTGTAGTCGCTTTAATTTCAGCAGCTATGGTAACATCTATGCTCGGCGCATGCGGAAGCAGCAACGCATCCAGCAGCAGCGCAAGTAGCACAGCAACAAGCAGCGTAAGTGCATCTTCCGCATCTGAGGAAGACACCACAGCAGCAAGCAGCAGCGTAAGCGCATCTTCTGCATCTGAAGAGGTATCCGCAGATGCAGACCAGGAGGCAGCAGATAAAGTGGCAGCTTTGATTGACGCAATTTATGTACAGGAAAGAAATGATAACACCGACGAGCAGTGCAAAGAAGCAAAAGAGGCATGGGATGCCCTGACAGACGCACAGAAAGAACTCGTAGAAGGAGAGAACGCAGATCCGGATTACTTCGGAAGAGACACAGGGGATGCTTCCAAGGATGATCCGTTAAACGGAGACGAGATCGGCGAGAATGAGCTTCTGGTTGTAAGCTTTGGTACTTCCTTCAACGACAGCCGTGCTGAGGATATCGGAGGCGTTGAGAAAGCTCTGCAGGCTGCATATCCGGACTGGTCCGTAAGACGTGCCTTCACTGCACAGATCATCATCAACCATGTACAGGCCCGCGATGACGAGAAGATCGACAACGTGGATCAGGCACTGGAAAGAGCCGTAAGCAATGGCGTGAAAAAACTGATTATTCAGCCGACTCACCTGATGCACGGCGCAGAGTACGACGAGCTGAAAGAAGCAGTAGATAGCTATAAAGATAAATTTGAGTCCGTAACCATCGCAGAGCCGCTGCTTGGCGAGGTTGGAAGTGACGCTACCGTAATCAACGAGGACAAACAGGCCGTTGCAGAAGCAATCACGGCACAGGCAGTAAAATCTGCAAATTATGACAGTCTGGATGCAGCAGCAGAGGACGGCACTGCTTTCGTATTTATGGGACATGGTACTTCCCACACTGCAAAAGTAACCTACAGCCAGATGCAGACACAGATGGATACTCTTGGATACAAAAACGTATTCATCGGAACCGTTGAGGGCGAGCCGGAAGAGACCGCTTGCGAGAACGTGATCGAGGCAGTAAAAGCAGCCGGATACAAGAAAGTAATTCTTCGTCCGCTGATGGTTGTTGCAGGTGACCACGCAAACAACGATATGGCAGGCGAGGATGAGGATTCCTGGAAGAGCCAGTTTGAGGCATCCGGTGCATTCGATGAGATCGACACTCAGATCGAAGGTCTTGGAAGAATTGATGCTGTTGAGCAGCTGTATGTACAGCACACCAAGGCAGCTATGGACGGCAACGGCGTTCAGGACGATGCTGAATAATTAGGGGTTGTATTCCGAACGTAAAATAGAGTAAAATAAGATCCGGCAGTACGGCTGAAGAGACTCAGTGTGCTGTCGGATTTTAAGTTGAGCGGATGAAAAAGATCCGCTTCAAGGTGATACAAGGAGGAATTTTATTATGAGAAAAAAATTGGCAGTTCTTTTTCTTGGAGCAGCACTGACTGTATCCATGCTCGGCGCATGCGGCGGAAAGGATGCAGCGTCATCTTCTGCATCTGCAGTATCTGCGTCTTCTGCGGCAGACGCATCTTCCGCTTCTGTACAGGATGCATCTAAGGCAGAGAGCAGTACATCCACATCAGATGTTTCAGCAGAAAGCGCATCGGCAGCGGAGACTGCAGGAGAAAGCAGCGCATCAGAGCTGGAAGACGGTACGTATACGGCAGACTTCAATACAGACAGCAATATGTTCCATGTCAATGAAGCAAAAGAAGGAAAGGGTGTCCTGACGGTAAAAGACGGAAAAATGACCATCCACGTCAGCCTGGTATCCCAAAACATTGTCAATGTCTTTGTGGGAACAAAAGAAGAAGCACAGGCAGACGGCGCAGAGCTGATCGAGCCGACCACAGATGAGGTAACGTATTCTGACGGCACTACAGATGAAGTGTACGGCTTTGATATCCCGGTAGAAAAACTGGACGAGGATTTCAATGTTGCGATCATTGGTAAAAAAGGAACCTGGTATGATCATGTAGTCAGCGTATCCAATCCGGTACCGCAGGAGTAATCCGGGAAAAAACAAAAAGATATCCACAGAAGGTGAACCATTTTGCACCGTCTGTCCACAGAAATTGTGGACAGAGAGGGGAAAAACGGTTCCCTTTGTGGATATCTTTTCTTATTTCTCCGGAAACAGTTTGCGGAACAGAAAACGGATGAAGGGTCCGCAGTACATGAGCTGCCAGAAGAAGGCAACCGGGAAATTTAAGAACGTGGTCTGGAGCCAGACAGCGACAAATTCTTTTCCGGCATTTTTAAACAGCAGTGTTGCAATAAAACTCATAATCGGACACATAATAGCAATAATCATAATGGAAATGGCCAGCGTGATCACGATCGGACGATCCTGCGGTGTTACCATGCAAAAAGCTAATTTGTGAGCCAGATGATCCACGAGGAAAAACTCGAGGATAAAAGCGGCCGGCCACATGATTATCATCTCGTGAAACGCCATCAGAAAGACCTGATTTGTCATTCCGCCGATGTTCATGGAAATGTTGTAGCAGATCATGGCATAGACCATCAGAAAGGACATCATGAGGGTAAATACAACGTTTTGAAATTTTGTTTTTGGCATCGATTGTTCTCCTTTTCTTTGCAATTTTGAAAAATGGGCGCAAAAAAGACACATGTGTTGTTCGTTAACCAAGCAATGCACTTGTGCCGTTTCCAATCTGATACCAATCTTTTCTGCAGTTTTTAATTTTGAACCGTCGATTATTATAACGTCTCCGGCGGCGTTTGGCAAGAGGAAATTGAAAAATTTTTTGAAAAGATAGATAAACAAGAAAATTCGATGCGTGCTGGAAGCACGGTTTGGCGAATGGTGCGGGGAACGGTACCGGCGGGAAAAAGAATGGATTGCGAAACGGGAGCGGGATTGCTACAATAGAACATAGTGAAAACAAAGAGAAAACGCAAAAGGAAATCAATATTATGTCAGAGATCAGAAAAATCGAAAACTTTGCGGCGCCGGAGCTCGACGTGTATGCGCGTCTTTCAGAACCGCAGTTATTGCACTATTATGAACCGCAGCCAGGCCTTTTTCTTGCGGAGAGTCCGCGTGTCATCGAGCGTGCGCTGGATGCCGGATATGAACCGGTTTCATTCCTTGCCGGAAGCGCAGAGCTTGCCGCAAACGAAGCACTCTTTGCGCACTGCCCGGACGCGCCGGTCTATACAGCAGAGACGAAGGTGCTGGAACAGCTCACAGGCTTTGCCCTCACGCGCGGCATGCTCTGCGCGATGCACCGCCGTCCGCTTTCCACAATGGAGGAAATCTGCCGGAACGCCCGCCGCGTGGCGATTCTGGAAAATGTCGTGAACCCGACGAATGTCGGTGCGATTTTCCGTTCTGCCGCCGCGCTTGGCATCGATGCCGTGTTCCTCACATCAGGCTGCAGCAACCCGCTGTACCGCCGCGCCATCCGCGTGAGCATGGGAAATGTCTTCCAGGTCCCGTGGACCGTGCTGCCAGGCGGCAGTTACTGGCCGGAGCAGGGAATTGCTGCACTGCAGGAACTTGGATTTTATACCGTTGCGATGGCATTAAAAGAAGACTCCGTTCCGATGGATGATCCGTCGTTAAAAACGCATGAAAAGCTCGCCATTCTGCTCGGAACCGAGGGTGACGGACTGGCAAGTGATACGATCGCTGAAACAGATGCAACCGTGCTGATTCCGATGACACACGGCGTGGATTCACTGAACGTCGCTGCGGCGAGCGCTGTCGCATTCTGGGAGCTGGCGGGAAGAAGATAAAGATGTTCCGTCGGTACCGGAGATTACGGAATAAAAATAGGATCAGAGATAGATTTTCGGGATGCATATTTTGATGCATCCCTTTTTGAATTTACGGATTTTGAAATTCCTTCCGATACATCTGCGGCGTACATCCCACTTTGCTTCGGAACTGCCGGTTGAAGTTGGAAAGGTTGCGGAAACCATTGTCGTACGCGATTTCGGACACACTCCGCGTCGTACTGCGCAGCGCCTCGCAGGCGGCTTTGATCCGAAGCTGTGTCAGATATTCAACGGCCCCGAGTCCGAAGGTCTGCTTAAAACAGCTCATAAAATAGCTTTTGCTCAAATGCGACAGCCTGGCAAGTTCCTCTATGGTAATCGGGTCGGCGAAGTGCTCCTGGATATAGGCGAGCACAGGCCGCAGGTTTTCAGCAGCCGCAGGCATGGCGGGACGATCGGTGCAGAGTTCCGGCGATGCGGCGAGCAGATAGAAGAAGCGGAGCAGCTCACTTTTCAGCAGAAGATCGGAGACAGCAGAGTTTTCACGGATGCAGCGGAAAATCTGATGGACGGATGCAGAAAGTGCAGCATAACCGGAATGTTCGGGTGAAATCGGTGCCTGGATGCGGCGCCGGGCGGAGAAAAACGGCTGCAGAATTTCCGTGTAGCTGCGGTCGTCATACCCGCCGATCAGCATATTCTGGTGGAAAACAATCGTATCATAAAACATCGACTCCTGCTCGGCGGGCAGAATGGCATGTACGAGGTTCGGCTGAATCAGAAAAATATCACCGGCATGCGCCGTAAGCAGACGGTCCTCATACTGAAAATACCCCGTTCCGCGTTTGATATAATTCAGCTCCATCTCCCCGTGCCAGTGCAGCGGTACGCCGGGAAAATAGTCGGGCATCCGGCAGTCATAATAACTGTAGGGAACCTGCATGGAGCCGTGCTGGCGTTTTTCTTTCGCAGCAGAAAGCATCATAAAATCCTCCTCCAAAAAGCATGTGCGTAAAATGCCGGAAATGGCAGAGCGCGGCATGCATAAAATCATAGAATAGTATTAGAATGAAATAGGAAATTACTGGTATTTCAGCGGATACAGTAGTAATATATCATATAGAAACACTTGCTGCAACGACGAAAATACAGCAGAAATAAGAGCGAAAGAGGAAAAGAAAAAATGTCAAAATGGTTAGATAACGCAGTATTTTATGAGATTTACCCGCAGTCCTTCAACGACACCAACGCCGACGGAATCGGAGATTTCCAGGGTATCATTGAAAAATTAGACTACATCAAGGAGCTGGGCTGCAACGCCATCTGGATCAACCCGTGCTTCCTGTCCCCATTCGGTGATGCAGGATACGATGTCGCAGATTACTGCCGCGTTGCACCGCGCTACGGAACGAATGAGGATCTGAAGAGCGTTTTCGAAGAGGCACACAAACGTGACATGCACGTTCTGCTCGACCTGGTTCCGGGCCATACATCTGTTGAGCATCCATGGTTCAAAGAATCCATGAAAGCAGACCGCAATGAATTTACAGACCGCTACGTATGGACCAATAACGTATGGGAAGCACCGGAAGGAATGGGAAGCCTGCGCGGCATTTCCGAGCGTGACGGCGCCTGCGCCATCAACTTCTTCTCCAACCAGCCGGCCCTGAACTACGGCTTTTATCAGCCGGATCCGGAAAAACCGTGGCAGCAGTCCTTTGATGATGAGGGACCGCAGGCAACGCTGGCAGCGATGGAAGATGTCATGAGATTCTGGCTGAACATGGGCTGCGACGGCTTCCGTGTCGATATGGCGGGCTCTCTGGTAAAGAACGATCAGGAAGGCAAAGGAACCATCCGCCTGTGGCAGCAGGTACGGAATTTTCTCGACGCCGAGTTCCCGGATGCAGCCATGGTATCCGAGTGGGGCGAGCCGGACAAATCCTTACAGGGCGGCTTCCACATGGACTTCCTGCTTCACTTTGGACCGTCCCATTACAACGATCTGTTCCGCTGCGATGAGCCATTCTTCTCCAAACGCGGAAAAGGAGATATCTCTGAGTTTGTAGAGACCTACAAAACCAACTACAATAAGACCGCACAGAAAGGCCTGATCTGCATCCCGTCCGGAAACCATGATATGGACCGTCTGGCACGCCGTCTGCAGGGGGATGAGCTGAAAATTGCTTTCGCTTTCCTTCTTTCCATGCCAGGTGCGCCGTTCATCTACTACGGTGATGAAATCGGTATGCGCTACGTCGAAGGCCTGAAATCCGTTGAGGGCGGATACAACCGCACCGGTTCCCGTTCTCCGATGCAGTGGGATGACAGCACCAACGCAGGATTCTCCAGCGCACCGGCCAGTGACCTCTACATCACTATGGACCCGGGCAAAGACCGTCCGACCGCCAAAGCACAGATGGCCGATCCGGATTCCCTGTACCACGAAGTTAAAAAACTCATCCAGATCCGCCAGAGCAGCAAAGCACTCTTAAGCCGCGGAACCATCGAGTTCGTTTATGCAGAGAAAAACCAGTATCCGCTGGCATACGTCCGTGAGGCTGAGGGTGAAAAAGTCCTCGTTATCATCAACCCATCCGACAAAGAGCAGTCCTTCCCATACAGTGCAGAGCTGAAGGATGCCCTCTACACGATCGGAGGAAAAGCAGAATCCAAAGACGGAACCATCACCATCCCGGCACAGTCCGCAGGATTCTATCATATCTGATCGAAAATAAAAATGACAGGGAGATCCAATCGAATTTTTTCGGAGGATCTCCCTGTTTTTAAATATGATACACTCTCAGCTCATGCAATGCCCTGGTCGCTGCAATATACTGCGCCTGCATCATTATCTCCCGTTTCTCGTCCTTCGGGAAAATCGAGAACACTTGATCAAACTCCAACCCTTTCGCCAGATAAAATGTGGTAACCGTCAGTCCTTTCTTAAAACTGGAGCTGTCACGGTTCAGCCAAGAAAGCCGCTTCTCACAGTCAAAATCTTTTTCCGCCAGAATCTCCCGTAAAATCAAATAAGCCCGTTCCGCCGTCTTCTCATCCGGTACAATCACCGCCGCCGTCTCATACGTTTTCTCCTCTGGAAACAGCGTATCCACTGCCTCCCGCAGAGCCGCCTCAAGATCCGTGACATCCCGTTCCAACACCGGCATTCCGTGCCGTTCAAACAGCTCCAGATCCGTCACGCCAATGAGATTTGCCGCATACGACGCAATTTCCACCGTATTCCGGTAACTCTTCCGCATCTCAATCCGCCGCAGATCCTTCCCGAAAATCCCCGGTAAAAACTGCAGTACATCCTGCTGATGATCCGCCATCGTCTGCGCCCGGTCGCCGAGAATCGTCATCTTACAGGAAAACATCCGCCGGATAATCAGATACTGGAGCCGCGAATAATCCTGCATTTCATCAATCACCAGATGCTTAATATTCGACCGCTCCGCCTGCCGCGACAGGCGGTACTTCAGATACAGAACCGGATACACATCCTCATACCGCAGTTTCCGCTTCTCCAACGGCCGCCGCGGCAGCGTCTGATATCCCTCTTTCTTCAGAAAACGATTGTAGAGAACATAAAAATCCATCGTCTCATACATCTTCCGGAATTTTTCGATGAGCGGAATCCGCTCCTCCTCCGGCAGATCCCGGTTCAGCAGCGTCTCGATCTCGTCAATAAACGTCTCCGCCACCGCATCCATCCGCGAGAGCAGCGGAATATCCGCAAACTTGTCATAAAACAGCGTAATAATCTCCGATTCTGACTTCACAAACGACTTATACGAAACGTCTGAGAAATTCATCAGCTCGTCCTCAAGCTCCAGCGCAAATCCCTCCATCTGGTCCACAAACGCCTGCGACTGTTTTAAAGCAAACCGTTCTGCGGCTTTTGGATCCCGCATCTCCCGCTCAATCTGATCACAGCGATCCTCACAGTCCGCCGCCGTGTCCTGTAATTTGCGGTAAGCAAAGAGATCAAAACTCATCTCCTGAATATTCTCCTCACCGAGCTCCGGCAGAATATGTGAAATATAATCCGAAAATACCCCGTTCGGCGATAAAATCAGAATATTCGAAGACTTCAGATTCTGTCTGTCATGATACAAAAGGTAGGCAATCCGATGCAGCGCCACCGATGTCTTGCCGCTTCCCGCCGCTCCCTGAATTACCAGAATCCGGTCCTTCGTATTGCGGATGATCGCATTCTGTTCCTTCTGAATTGTGCGGATAATATTCTTCAGCTGTACCTCGCCGTTGCTGCCAAGCTCCGCCTTTAAAATATCATCATCAATTTTCACATCACTCTCAAATCCGTAAATCATCTTTCCATCCCGGATCTTATACTGCCACTTGGAACAGATTTCCCCTGTCATCTCGCCGCCCGGCGCCAGATAGGAAGCCGGCCCGCGGTCAAAATCGTAGAAAAGACCGCTGACCGGGCTTCTCCAGTCGTAAATCAGCGGCAGCTCGCCCGGCCGCTCCGCAAAATTGCCGATGCCGATATAGAAAATTTCCGGCTCATCATCCCCGTCATAGCGGAAATCCACACGCCCGAAGAACGGAGAATCCAGCATTTTCCGGAAGCGGCTCCGCAGAAGAAGCTGCTCCTGATTCGCATTCACCTGATGCAGCAGTGCCTGCTGATTGTCGTAATCCTCATATCCGTACTGGTCCATCTCGGTATAGTTCTGCCAGTAATAATCGTGCATATTTTCAATTTCTTTCTGTCCGTCCAGCAGAGACTGGCTGATCTCGGCAAGACGCGCCTGCAGCTTTTCCAGCACAAAAGAAAGATATTCCTGTCCGTTTTTCTGGTCTGTCATAAAAGGAAACCTCCTCTTAAAAATATAATGTCGAGTGCCGGAAAACCCGGCTGATCTTATCAGTATAGCAGACAGGCACGTTTCCTGCAATTCAAACATAAAATAAAGAAAAATCCCCTTTGAGGTGCCGCTTTTCTTGGAACCCTTTTTAAAACCACTGTCTGCACAGGAAGAAAAAAGCTGTCTGGATGCGTATCAGAGGGGCGATACAAAAGCCAGAGACATTCTGGTCGAGCGGAATCTGCGCCTGGTCGCGCACGTTGTGAAAAAGTATCAGGGCCTGCCCGATGATCTCGACGATCTGATTTCCATTGGAACGATCGGCCTCATCAAGGCGGTGATGACATATGATTCGAAAAAAGGAAACCGGCTGGCCGCATACGCCGCCCGCTGTATTGATAATGAGCTGCTGATGTATCTTCGGAGCAAAAAGAAAACGGCACGGGAGATTTCCCTCTACGAGCCGATCGGAACCGACAAGGAGGGAAATGAGATCCATCTGCTCGACATCGTGGAGGGCGGCGGGGAGGATATCGCGGAACAGTACAACCGGAAAGAGGACGCGGTGCGGCTGTACTGTTATCTGGATTCGGAATTAAAAGAGCAGGAAAAACAGGTGCTTCTTCTCCGGTATGGCCTTGGCGGAAAAGCAGAATACACACAGAAACAGGTCGCTGCCCGGCTCGGCATCAGCCGTTCGTACGTGTCGCGGATCGAGAAGAATGCAATTGAAAAGTTGCGGTTACGGTTTGCCGCTTCGTAAATGCTTGACATTTCAAACGGACTGCTTCTATAATAAAGGGTAAGGAAATCAGGTGCAGAAAAGGTTTCCTTATCCTTACTTTTTCGAACAAAAATCAAAGATAATATCTTCCCGGTGTTCTTGCCGGACATTTTCCCAAAATGAAAAATAAATAGGAACTATACGACCTGCTACTGAAAGAAAAGGAGGTTTTCTTTGTATTGCAGTGTATTATCAGCCACCGTCTCGGGCATGGAGATGATTCCGGTGCAGGTGGAGGCGGATGTCAGTGACGGCATGCCGCAGTTTACGATGGTCGGCTACGTGAGTGCCCAGGTAAAGGAGGCGCAGGACCGCGTGCGGACAGCCCTCAAAAACATGGGAATTTCCCTGCCGCCGAAACGAATTACGATTAATTTATCCCCGGCGGACGTCCGAAAAGAAGGATCGCGTTTCGATCTTCCGATTGCAGCGGGCGTTCTGATGACGCTCGGCCGGATTCCGCCCAGGTCACTCCGGAAAACGATGGTGCTCGGTGAACTCGGCCTTGACGGCCATGTGCAGGAGATCAGCGGTGTATTTCCGGCAGCGGCGAAGGCGCGGGAGCTTGGATGCACAACGCTTCTTGTTCCAGCCGGAAATGCCGCGGAAGGGGGTCTGGTCGGCGGGCTTCACGTCGTTGGAATCCAGAATTTACAGGAGCTTTTGAACTACTGCTGTGAAGGGAAAATGCCGTCGCTTCCGTCTATAGAAAATCAAAAGAAGGAGGACGGAAAAGAGCCGGACTTTTCCGAAGTGCAGGGCCAGACGGCGGCGCGGCGGGCGGCGCTCATCGCTGCGGCCGGATTTCACAATCTGCTGATGCTGGGGCCGCCGGGCAGCGGAAAATCCATGATCGCAAGGCGGATTCCGACGATCATGCCTCCGATGTCTGAGGAGGAGCAGATGGAAGTAACGCGGATCTACAGCATCGCCGGAATGCTTGCCAAAGGAGAGGGTGTCCGCCGGGAGCGGCCCTTCCGTGCTCCGCATCACACGATGACGCCGCAGGCTCTTGCAGGCGGCGGAAAACAGCCGTCTCCGGGCGAAATTACGCTGGCACACCGCGGTGTTCTCTTCCTTGATGAACTCCCGGAGATGACGCGCACAACCATTGAGATCCTGCGCCAGCCGCTCGAGGAGCACCGGATTGTGATTTCCCGTGTCAGCGGAAACTATGTGTTCCCGGCGTCATTTCTGATGGTGGCGGCAATGAACCCCTGCCCCTGCGGCTTTTACCCCGACTTATCGCGCTGTACCTGCGCACCCGGCGACATCAGCCGGTATCTCTCGAGAGTCAGCCAGCCGTTCCTCGACCGCATGGATCTCTGCGTGCAGGTGGAAGCACTTTCCTACGAGGATCTGCACGGCGAGGAGCGGTGCGAATCCTCGGCCAAGATGCGGGAAAAGGCAACGGCAGCGGCGGAAATTCAGGCGGCGCGCTACCGGCAGGAGTCGATTCATTTCAATAGCGAACTGAAAGCGGGCCAGATCGAGAAATATTGTATCCTGGAAAAGGCAGCGGAAGAGCTTTTAGAGGATGCCTTCCGCCGCCTGCGCCTCAGCGCGCGTTCCTACCACGGGATTATCCGCACCGCGCGGACAATTGCGGATCTGGACGGGGCGGTCAAAATCGGCGTGCCGCATATCAGTGAGGCGATCTGCTTTCGGAGCGCCGACAAAAGTATATGGAGGATCTGACGTATGGCGATGGAAATCTTTACAGTCGGCCGCGGGCAGGAGGGCTATCCGGAGCGGCTTATGCCGTTCGCGGACATGCCGTCCCGCCTTTTCGTGCGGGGCGCGCTGCCGGCGGATGAGCAGAAAACAGCGGCGATTGTGGGCGCGCGGATATGTACGGCGTACGGAAAGAGCCAGGCGGCCTTTTTCGCGCAGGTGCTGGCGGCAAACGGCGTGGCGGTGATCAGTGGACTGGCGTGCGGAATCGACGCGGCGGCGCACGAGGGGGCACTGCGCGGAAAGGGAAAGACGTTTGCCGTGCTTGGCTGCGGCGTGGATATCTGCTATCCGAAACAGAATTACCCGCTGATGCGGCGGATGCTGGAAAACGGAGGCGGTGTCTTAAGCGAATTTCCGCCGGGCGCAGAGCCGCTTCCGTGGCATTTCCCGATCCGCAACCGCGTGATCAGTGCGCTGGCAGATGTCGTTCTGGTAATTGAGGCAAAAGAGAAGAGCGGCTCGCTCATTACGGCGGACTACGCGCTGGAGCAGGGAAAAACGGTATTTGCCCTGCCCGGACGGACAACGGATGCGACAAGCCGCGGCTGCAACCGCCTGATCGCGCAGGGAGCGGAAATTGCGATTTCACCCGAAACGATTCTCGAGGAGCTGGGCGTGAAAAAGGCCGGGACAAAAAGAGCCGCACCGCGTCCGCGCTATGGAAAAGAGGCGGAAATGGTTCTGAAAACACTCGCGGCAGAACCGCAGAATCTTGCACAGCTTGCCGGCAGCACCGGAATCCCGCTGCAGGAGCTGACCGGCATTCTGCTGGCACTCGAAATTGACGGCGTTATTGCGGAAAATCCGCCGGGCGTGTACATGGCGTTATCGTAAAAGGGACGAGGAAAAGAAAGGTTTTGTGATATTCCGCCCGGTGCACAATTATAATAGAAGAAAAAGAAAAAAGGGGGCTCTTCTGCGCCGCGTGCATGTCTGAAAAAGGAAAAAGAAAAGAAAAAAATCAGGAAAAATCGTTAAAAAATAGAAAAAATCCTGTTATTTTGTCGGGAAACATCGAAAAATGGTACATTTTAAAAATGGAAAACACTTGCAAGAAAAAACTTTTTGGTGTATAGTCAGTGGAAGTTACGACTAATTTAGGAATTATTCTGGAATTTGTAATGATGCAGAACTATGCGATATGAAAAACGCAATATAGATCTGGACAGTTATAAAAATATGTATTCAGGAGGCATCAGAGGTGGCAAAATATCTTGTAATAGTGGAATCACCGGCAAAAGTCAAGACGGTGAAAAAGTATCTCGGGGCAAATTACGAAGTTGCAGCATCTATGGGCCATGTGCGCGATCTGCCGAAAAGCCGGCTTGGAATTGATGTAGAACATGACTTTGAACCAAAATATATCACCATCCGCGGAAAAGGAGAGCTTCTGGCATCTCTTCGAAAAGCCGCAAAAAAAGCAGATAAAGTTTATCTCGCAACTGACCCTGACCGCGAGGGAGAGGCAATTTCCTGGCATCTGTCGATTGCGCTGAATCTCGATGAGAACAAGATGCGCCGCATCACCTTCAACGAGATCACAAAATCAGCAGTCAAAGCGTCGATCAAACAGGCACGCGACATCGATATGAACCTGGTGGACGAGCAGCAGGCGCGCCGCTGCCTCGACCGTATGGTAGGTTATGAAATCAGCCCATTGTTATGGAAGAAAATCAAACGCGGACTTTCCGCCGGCCGTGTGCAGTCCGTTGCACTGCGCATCATCGGCGACCGCGAGGATGAGATCAATGCGTTCATTCCGAAAGAATACTGGACACTGGAAGCAGATCTGAAAATTCCAGGCGAGAAGAAACCGCTCGTCGCAAAATTCCACGGAAAAGGCAGTGAAAAGATGGCGATCGAGACGAAAGAGCAGCTCGATGAAATCTTAAAGGGACTGGAAAATGAGACCTTTACCGTATCCGAAGTGAAAAAAGGAGAGCGTTCCAAGAAAGCGCCGCTTCCGTTCACCACGAGTACCCTGCAGCAGGAAGCATCGAAGGTGCTGAACTTCTCCACGCAGAAGACGATGCGTCTGGCGCAGCAGCTCTACGAGGGCGTGGAAGTAAAAGGAAAGGGAACGATCGCTCTGATTTCCTATCTGCGTACCGATTCTACACGAATCAGCGAGGAGGCCGATGCGGCAGCACGTTCCTTTATCCAGGAGCAGTACGGCACAAAATATACCGCAAGCGGGGACACGACGGAGAATAAAAACAGCAAGGCACAGGATGCGCACGAGGCCATCCGTCCGACCAATGTGACGAATACACCGGTAATGGTAAAAGAATCCCTGCCAAGAGATCTGTTCCGCCTGTATCAGCTGATCTGGAAACGCTTTGTGGCAAGCCGCATGCAGCCAGCCGTCTATGAGACAATTTCCGCACGGATCAATGCAGGAGAGTATCTCTTTACAGCAGCTTCCTCCCGTCTGGCATTTGATGGTTTCATGTCCGTTTACACCGATCCGGATGAGGAAAAGAAAGAGAAAAACGCCGCTGTCCGGAGCCTGGAGGCAGGAACGGAGCTGGCACTGGAAAAGATGGATCCGCAGCAGCACTTCACACAGCCGCCGGCACACTACACCGAGGCATCCCTTGTCAAAATGCTTGAGGAACTCGGCATCGGCCGTCCAAGTACGTATGCGCCGACCATCACAACGATCATCAACCGCCGTTACGTGGCAAAGGAGAACAAGAACCTTTACATGACAGAGCTCGGCGAGGTGGTCAACAACATGATGAAAGAGGCATTCCCGAGCATCGTGGATGTCAACTTTACGGCAACGATGGAAGCTCTGCTCGACAGGGTTGGAGATGGCAGTGTTCCGTGGAAGACAGTAGTCGAGAACTTCTGGCCGGATCTCTATGAGGCGGTCACAGAGGCAGAAAAGAACCTCGAAGAAGTTAAGGTAGAGGATGAGGTGACAGATGTCATCTGCGAGAACTGCGGCCGCAACATGGTGGTCAAATACGGCCCGCACGGAAAATTCCTCGCCTGCCCGGGATTCCCGGACTGCAAGAACACGAAGCCGTATCTGGAAAAGATCGGTGTTCCGTGTCCGAAGTGCGGAAAAGAAGTGATCCTGCGCAAGACGAAAAAAGGACGGAAATATTATGGATGCGAAAACAATCCGGAATGCGATTTCATGTCCTGGCAGAAACCGTCTGCCAAGAAATGCCCGCAGTGCGGCGGCTATATGCTGGAAAAAGGCAATAAGCTGGTCTGCGCGGACGAGCAGTGCGGCTATGTAGAAGCACGCGAAAAGAAAGACGAAGACTGAGAATGACAAAGCGGTCTGTACTGGTGAAAAACTGGTGCAGGCCGTTTTTTTTTGCTTATCGAGGCGGAAAAACAGGAAGATCCGAAAAAATTTAGCATGAATTTTTATAAAATTTATAGTTTTCTGAAAAATATATTGATTTCCGGAAAACTACATGATAGAATGAGCTTAGTTTTAAGGGTTGTCTGAAAAAGGCATCAGTGTGCATTTTTTTCGGCGGATACGCCAAAAAAATGCAGAAAATAAAGAAAGGAGAAGAACATGAGCGTACAACTGCTGGATAAAACCAGAAAAATCAACAAACTGCTTCATAACAATCACTCCACGAAGGTCGTGTTCAACGATATCTGTGAAGTCCTGATGGAAACGTTAAGTTCCAATATCCTGGTGATCAGTAAAAAAGGAAAAGTGCTGGGCATCAGCCTTTGCCCGGGCGTGGAAGAAATTACGGAGCTGATCGAGGATAAGGTGGGCGGTTATGTCGATGCCGCATTAAACGAGCGTCTCCTCGGCGTACTCTCCACAAAAGAGAACGTCAATTTACAGACCCTCGGCTTTGAGCGGCCTGGTGTAGAGCGCTACACCGCAATTATCTGCCCGATCGAGATCGCCGGAGAACGCCTTGGTACCGTATTTATGTACCGCTGCACCCCGCAGTACGATATCGACGATATCATCGTCAGTGAGTACGGCACAACCGTTGTCGGACTGGAAATGATGCGTTCCGTCAACGAGGAAAATGTGGAGGAAAACCGCAAGGTTCAGGTGGTTAAATCCGCATTCAACACGTTGTCCTTCTCCGAACTGGAAGCCATCATCCATATCTTTGATGAACTGAACGGGGATGAGGGCATTCTGGTTGCAAGCAAAATTGCAGACCGCGTCGGCATCACAAGATCTGTCATCGTAAATGCCCTCCGCAAATTCGAGAGCGCAGGCGTCATCGAGTCCCGTTCCAGCGGTATGAAGGGAACGTATATCAAGGTATTAAATGATTATATCTTTGATGAACTCGACGAGATCAAAGCAAGAAAGAACCTGAAAGGAAAGGGCGATGCCCATCCGGACGAGGCGAAAAAATAAAAAAGTGGAATGTAGAAAAGAATCGGAGCCGTTTAAGAATGGCGCCGTTTCTTTTTGTGCAAAAAAGCATTCGGGGAGCGGAAAAAAATGGTATCATTCCCGTTTTTAGGAATAAACTATAATTAGATTCTAAAGAGAGTATAAAATATGAAAAAGTTGCCAAAATAAGAAAAAACGAGAAAATAAGAGAAATTAAGAGCTATCACGAGAAAAAAAAAGAGAATTACAAAATTCATACATTTGCGAAATGAGGTGGAAAACACTATAGTAAGAACCATCAAGTAGCACTCGAATGAACTGAGTGCTAATAAATAAAACTGAATGAAATCTTGAAGGAGGAAACATAAATGAAGTTAGTACCTTTAGGTGACAGAGTTGTATTAAAAGAGTTAAAAGCAGAGGAAACCACAAAATCCGGTATCGTACTTCCGGGACAGGCACAGGAGAAACCGCAGCAGGCTGAGGTTATCGCAGTAGGACCTGGAAAAGTAGAAGACGGCAAAGAAGTAAAAATGGAAGTTGCAGTCGGAGATCAGGTAATCTATTCCAAATATGCAGGAACCAACGTCAAACTGGAAGACGAAGAGTACATCATCGTAAAACAGGATGACATTCTGGCAGTTGTAAAATAAAGAATAATCAAGTAAAAATCAGGAGGCATGACAATCATGGCAAAAGAGATTAAATATGGAGCAGAGGCAAGAAACGCTCTTCAGAATGGTGTAAACCAGCTTGCAGATACCGTACGTGTAACCCTTGGACCGAAAGGAAGAAACGTTGTTCTGGACAAACAGTACGGCGCTCCGCTCATCACAAACGATGGTGTTACGATTGCAAAAGAGATCGAGCTGGCAGACGGCTTTGAAAACATGGGCGCACAGCTCATCAAAGAAGTTGCTGCAAAGACCAACGACGTAGCAGGTGATGGTACCACAACCGCAACCGTTCTGGCACAGGCTATGGTAAACGAAGGAATGAAAAACCTGGCAGCAGGTGCGAACCCGATCGTTCTTCGTAAGGGAATGAAGAAAGCAACCGATAAAGCTGTTCAGATCCTTGCAGAGATGAGCCAGCCGGTAGCAGGCAAAGAGCAGATTGCAAAAGTTGCAGCTGTTTCTTCCGGAAGCGAAGAAGTAGGCCAGATGGTAGCTGACGCTATGGAAAAAGTTTCCAAAGACGGCGTTATCACCATCGAGGAGTCCAAGACCATGCAGAACGAGCTGGAGCTGGTAGAAGGTATGCAGTTCGACCGTGGATATATCTCCGCTTACATGTGTACCGATATGGAGAAAATGGAAGCCGTTCTCGACAATCCATATATCCTGATTACCGATAAGAAACTGTCCAACATTCAGGAAGTTCTTCCGCTGCTGGAGCAGATCGTACAGAGCGGCGCAAGACTGCTGATCATCGCTGAGGACGTAGAGGGCGAGGCTCTCCAGACACTCGTGATTAACAAACTGCGCGGAACCTTCAACGTAGTAGCTGTCAAAGCACCGGGATACGGCGACAGAAGAAAGGCAATGCTCGAGGATATCGCAATCCTGACCGGCGGCCAGGTGATCTCCGAGGAAGTTGGTCTGGAATTAAAAGACGCTACTCTGGAAATGCTCGGACGTGCAAAATCTGTTAAAGTTCAGAAAGAGAACACCGTTATCGTTGACGGTGCCGGCGCAAAAGATGCCATCGCAGCAAGAATCGGCCAGATCAGATCCCAGATCGAGGAGACCACTTCTGAGTTCGATAAAGAGAAACTGCAGGAGAGACTGGCAAAAATGGCAGGCGGCGTAGCTGTTATCCGTGTAGGTGCAGCAACCGAGACCGAGATGAAAGAAGAAAAACTCCGTATGGAGGATGCTTTAAATGCAACGAGAGCAGCCGTAGAAGAGGGTATCATCGCAGGCGGCGGTTCTGCATACATCCATGTAACAACACAGCTTGCAGAGCTGATTGACAGCCTGGACGGCGACGAGAAGATCGGTGCAAGAATCGTACAGAAAGCACTCGAGGCTCCTCTGTTCCACATCGTAACAAACGCAGGTCTGGAAGGCGCTGTTGTGATCAACAAAGTAAAAGAGTCCAAAGTAGGTGTTGGATTTGATGCATACAACGAAGAGTATGTAGACATGATCCAGGCTGGTATCCTTGATCCGGTTAAGGTTACCAGAAGCGCACTGCAGAACGCTACCAGCGTTTCCGCAACCCTGCTGACCACCGAGTCCGTAGTTTCCACCATCAAAGAGCCGGCTCCGGCTATGCCGGCAGGCGCAGACGGCGGAATGGGAATGATGTAATTTCCGGGATAAAAATGTCTGGTAAAACAAAATAAGAAAACCGGCTGGCAAAGACCGTAGCGGAACATGGGTTCCGAAGTCCTGTCTTTGCCGGCCGGTTTTTTAGTGGAAAGTTTTTCTTCCATTTCGCATGGCTCTGAATCGTTACAAAAAATTTCAGAAAGTTTTCATGCTTTCGCCGGGCGGCGTATATGGACGCTTCCGGCGTTTTATGCTATACTGATTTGTAGGATGTTGGGGGAAATACAACAAAGGAGAAGAAACACACATGGCAAGTCGTTATGAATCCGACATGACAAGGAAGGAGAAGATGCAGCTCGAAAAAGAGAAGCTGTCGAAAATGAATTTTAAAGAGAAACTGGCCTATATCTGGGAATACTACAAGGCTGTCATTTTCGGCATCATCGCTGTTATCTTCATCATCGGCACGATTGTGAATATCCATGAAAATGCGAAGTATTATGACCTCGTGAGCATTGCCGTAGTGGATTACGCAGGACTGCAGGATGTAAGTCCGATCGAGGAGGACCTAAAAGAAGCGCTCGGAACCGGAGATAAGTACGAAAAGGTAAGCATCGATACGAGCTACAGCTTCGGTGAAAACCTGGAAAACGCGGATTACAACACGCTGATGAAATTCACAGCCGTGATTGCCGCACAGAGCATGGATGCTCTGATCTGTTCACAGGCCGTGTACGACAACTACAGCAAAGACGATTATTTTCTGGATCTGTCCACACTGTTTGACGAAGCGACGTGTGAGAAGTACGGGATAAAGGCGGGAGATACCTGCCTCGACATTTCCAAATTGAAAAAGTACCAGGATATGGGCCTTACGTACTATGAGCCGTGTTATCTGACCGTGTTGGTCAATACAAAGAACGCGGACAATGTAGCAAAACTGATCGAATATCTTGAGGAGGATGGAGTAAATGAGTGATCTTTACACAGAAGTGCTGGTGAAAAAACAGCAGACAGGAAAAGACAAGGTGATCAAAGGAGTTCTGATCTTCTTTACCGTTCTTTTTGCAGCCGCAGGAATTATGATGAATCCGCTGATTCTGCTTCTTGCGCTGGTACTTGGAATCGTAGACTATATTTTTATCCCGAAGCTTTCGGTAGAGTTTGAGTATCTGTACGTCAACGGCGAGCTCGACATCGACCGTATCTATTCGCAGTCAAGAAGAAAAAGAGCCGCAAGCTATGAGCTTTCCAACATGGAAATCCTGGCTCCGTACCAGTCCCATCAGCTTGATTCCTACAAAAAAAACCAGAGTATCAAACGTTACAACTATTCATCCGGAATCGAAGGACAGGGCCACAAACCGTATGCATTTGTGATCTCCAAGGACAACACAATGCAGATGGTGATCTTCGAACCGGATGAAGTGATGTTAAAAGATATCCGCAACCGCGCACCAAGAAAAGTATTTATGGATTGACAGCTTTTTTGTTTTGTGTTAAATTAGGTGATAAATCAAAAAGACTTAAGAAGAAAGGAAGATAAGAAAATGGGTACAATTATTGGTGATGGTATTACCTTCGATGATGTGCTTCTGGTTCCGCAGTATTCTGAAGTAACCCCAAACATGGTAGATCTGACTACGCATCTGACCAAGAAGATCAAGCTGAACATCCCGATGATGAGCGCCGGCATGGATACGGTTACAGAACACCGTATGGCAATTGCCATGGCACGTCAGGGAGGAATCGGTATTATTCACAAGAATATGTCGATTGAGCAGCAGGCAGAAGAAGTAGACAAAGTAAAACGTTCTGAGAACGGTGTTATCACCGATCCGTTCTATCTGTCTCCGGAGCACACCCTGGAAGATGCCAATAATCTGATGGCAAAATTCCGTATTTCCGGTGTCCCGATTACCGAGAACGGAAAACTGGTTGGTATTATTACAAACCGTGATTTGAAGTTTGAAACTGATTTCACCAAGAAAATCAAAGAGTCCATGACCAGCGAAAACCTGATCACTGCAAAAGTAGGCGTTACGCTGGACGAGGCAAAAGCAATCCTTGCAAAATCCAGAAAAGAAAAACTTCCGATTGTCGATGACGATTTCAACCTCAAAGGTCTGATCACCATCAAAGATATCGAGAAAACCATCAAGTACCCATTGTCCGCCAAGGATGAGCAGGGACGTCTGCTCTGCGGTGCCGCAGTCGGCATCACGGCAAACGTGCTCGATCGTGTCGATGCGCTGGTAAAAGCACACGTAGACGTGATCGTCATCGACTCCGCTCACGGACATTCCGCAAATATCTTCAAAACACTTCGTCTCATCAAAGAGCATTATCCGGATCTGCAGGTAATCGCCGGAAACGTGGCAACCGCAGAGGCAACAAGAGACCTGATCGCAGCCGGAGCAGACGCTGTTAAAGTCGGTATCGGACCTGGTTCTATCTGTACGACCCGTGTCGTTGCAGGTATCGGTGTACCGCAGATCACAGCCGTTATGGACTGCTATGAGGAAGCAAAGAAGACCGGAACTCCGATCATCGCCGACGGCGGTATCAAGTACTCCGGAGACATGACAAAGGCTATCGCAGCCGGTGCCAATGTCTGCATGATGGGAAGCATCTTCGCAGGATGCGATGAGAGCCCGGGAGATTTCGAACTGTTCCAGGGAAGAAAATACAAAGTATACCGTGGAATGGGATCCATCGCAGCCATGGAGAACGGAAGCAAAGACCGTTACTTCCAGACCGGCGCCAAGAAACTGGTTCCGGAAGGTGTGGAAGGCCGTGTAGCATACAAAGGCCTCGTAGAGGACACTGTATTCCAGCTGATCGGCGGACTTCGTTCCGGTATGGGATACTGCGGAGCGAAAGATGTTGAGACCTTAAAGGAGACCGGAAAATTTGTGAAGATTTCCGCAGCATCCTTAAAAGAGTCCCATCCGCATGATATCCACATCACCAAAGAGGCTCCGAACTACAGCGTGGACGATAAATAAGAATAAAAAGTCGCAAAAGGCAGAAGGGGGAAAGGGCAGAAACTTTTCAGCTTCTGCCTTTTCAAATGAGGGGGCGCTTATTTGCAGCGGGGAGAGAACATATGGCACAGAAGAGACGGGGAAAAATGACAAGAAAACAGAGGCAGCGCCAGCTTCACCGCAGAATGTTTCTGACGGGAGTTCTGGTGATGCTGATCTGCGTCGGCATTTACAGCGGCATCCGCCGTGTGGCAAAAACGGCAAGTGATATCACGGCCGTTGACTATTCCGGTTCTGATTATGAGGACAACGATATCACCGACTGGACCGGCGCTCCGCCGATTGATGTGGAGCTTCTGACGCCGAACAGCTGGTCAAGACCGCAGACGAGGCTGAAAAAGGTGGACGGTATCGTTATTCACTACACCGCAAACCCGGGAAGCACGGCGATGCAGAACCGTGATTACTTTGAAAACCTGCCTGAGACGCAGGAGGCGCAGGCCAGCAGCCATTTCGTCGTCGGCATCGAGGGAGAAGTCGTTCAGTGTATCCCGACGAGTGAATGGTCGTATGCATCGAACCAGCGTAATTTCGATACGATCTCGATTGAATGCTGCCACCCGGATGACAGCGGTGAATTTACCGATGAGACATACAATTCTGTGGTCCAGCTCGCCGGTTTCTTATGCAAGCGGTTCAATCTGACTTCGGACGATGTGATCCGTCACTATGATGTAACCGAAAAGCTCTGCCCTCTGTACTACGTGGAGCATGAGGATGCCTGGATTCAGATGAAGGCAGATATTCAGGCGTATGCGGATTCACTTTCCTAAGAGCTGTTTTTAAGAAAAATGAAAAAATCCCCGTTGGGAAAATCAGTTTCAGGAGAAATGATTTTTCCAACGGGGATTTTTCTGTTATCCAATATTTTTAGTAATAGTAACGCCGTCTGCGCCGCTTTCTTTTTTTCGTATTTCCGCCGAGTGCAATCCAGCAGAACAGCCGTACAAACGTGATGCCGAAGAGAACGCCGATGCTGTCGATGCCGACGTCCTTTACCGACGGGCCGCGGTTGGCGACCATCGTCTGGTGGAACTCATCGCTCGCGGCAAAGGCGACACAGAGGATGCCGGCAAGAAACGTGAGCGCGAAGCCGCGCAGGCCGTAGACGTAGAGCGGAAGCGAAACACAGATTGCAAGCAGACAGTACTCTGTCATATGAGCCAGCTTCCGCACCGGGTACTGATACTCGTCAGCCAGTTCCTGGATCTTTTCATCATCCCATCCGCGGTCCATGACGTGGTCGATCGTGATGAAAATGCCGCGCGCCACTTTTTCACTGAGCTGTGAGGATTCCGTTCCGTTCTGGGAAGAGAAGGAGAAAATCATCGACATCATCAGAATCGCCGGGATGAAGGAAAACGGTTTTAACAGTGCAATTACAATTCGATTCATAAAATACCTCCGGTAAAACAAAGCAGGTCAGATCGGAAACTTTTTATGCGGTATGCTCGCGGATTCTGGCAATCGCAGAAAAGATCAGGAATGCCAGCAGGTTCACGATTACGACCGTCGCTCCGGCAGGGGAGGACAGGAAAAACGAGAGGGACATGCCAAGAAGGAAGCACACCACCGAGAGAACCGCGGAGCAGATCACCACGCTCTGGAAGGTATGGCAGAGACGCATCGAGGTCAGTGCCGGGAAAATCAGCAGGCTGGAGATCAGAAGCGCGCCCATCATGCGCATGCCGAGGACGGTGGTGATGGCGGTTAAGAATGCCAGCAGCATGTTGTAAACCTCTGCGCGGACACCGGTTGCTTTGGCAAATGTCTCGTCGAAAGTGACGGCAAAAATACGGTTGTAATACAGGACGAACAGGATCAGCACGACGATGGAGAGCACCACGGAGAGAACAACGTCCTCATCACTCATCGCAAGGATGCTTCCGAACATGTAGTTGTTGACATCGGTGTTCATGCCGCTCGACCACGAAACCGTGATGACACCGATCGCAAGCGCAGAGCTTGAAATCAGGCCGATGGCGGCGTCGCCTTTGATCTTGCTGGATTCGTTCATGCGGAGCAGCAGAAAGGCGGCAAGCACGACGACAGGGATTGTGAAGGCAAGCGGAGCAAAACCGAGTGCCGCTGCAATTGCAAGAGAGCCGAATCCGACATGGGAGAGGCCGTCGCCGATCATGGAGTAGCGCTTTAACACGAGGCTGACGCCAAGCAGTGCGGCACACAAAGAGACGAGAATGCCGACCACAAGGGCACGCTGCATAAACGGATAAGAAAGCATTTTCAGCAGATTTGAAATCATAAGTCAGCACCTCCTAAAAACTGTTTTCCCGCCTCGGTTTTCAGATACTCGTCCATCGGACCGAAGAAGACCTGCTTCTGGTCGAGCTGGAGAATGTGCGTTGCGTCCGGCAGAATATTGCGGATATCGTGGGAAACCATGATGATCGTAACGTTCTGCTCGCGGTTGATGCGGCGGATGAGCTGGTACATTTCGTTTGTCATGACCGGGTCAAGGCCAGTGACCGGCTCATCGAGGAGCAGCAGTTTCTTTGTGGCGCAAAGCGCACGAGCGAGAAGCACACGCTGCTGCTGGCCGCCGGAGAGATCACGGTAGCATCGTTTCTTTAATGGAAGGAGGTCGAGAAGCTCCATATTGCGGAGCGCGTCCTCTTTGTCTGCCTTTGTGTAAAACGGCGGGAAATGCGGGTGGTTCTGCCGGCCGGACAGCACGACTTCCCAGACGCTCGCCGGGAAATCCTTTTGTGCGGCGGTCTGCTGCGGCAGATAGCCGATCTCGCTTGGATGAAGCCCGTCGCCGGTTGTGATCGAGCCGGTGGACGGATTTTTTAAGTGAAGCAGTCCCTTGACCAGAGTACTTTTTCCGGAACCGTTCTCGCCCACAATACAGAGGTAGGAGCCGGCTTCCAGGGCAAAGTTGACATCGGTCAGGACCGGGATGCCCTCGTAGGAGAAGGTGACATCACTGCAGGTAAGTAGAGCCATTAGTTCAGAGCCTCCTTTAGTGCGGCGACATTCTGTTCCATCAGGGAAAGATACGTGGCGCCGTTTTCGAAATCATCTTTGGATACGTTGTGACAGGAGTGAAGCAGCAGCTTTTTCGCGCCGGTCGCCTCACAGATGCAGTCCGTCATTTTTTCGTTGGACAGCTCGGTGTGGAAGACGACAGGAATCTGCTCTTCGTTGATCTTGTCAATTAAAAAAGAAAGTGTTTTGGCACTCGCCTCGGATTCCGAGGAGCAGCCGGGGAATGCCGCGTAATAGTCGAGGCCGTAGGCGTCTGCGAAATAGCGGAACGGAAAACGGTCGCCGAAAACGATGGTGTGGCGGCTGGCATTCGCTGTGACATCGGAAAATTCCTCATCGAGGGAGGTAAGCGAAGCGAGGTATGAAGCAGTGTTTGCCTGATAATCGTCCGCGTTTTCCGGGTCGAGGCGGCAGAGCGCATCGCAGAGCTTCTGGACAATCCGCATTGCATTTTTCGGTGAAGTCCAGACGTGCTCGTCCTGTTCGCCGTGGGATTCGTCTTCGTGATCGTGGGAATCCTCGTCGTGGTCCGTATCCTCGTCCTCATGATCGTGTGCGTGGCCGTGGGTCTCCATTCCCTCGACCGTTTCCTCGGCAACGGTGTCGACGCAGTCCATCAGCGTGACGACTTCTTTGTTCGAGGTATCGACGGAATCGAGAATCGTTTCCACCCAGGCATCGGAATCGCCGCCGACGTAGACGAAGAGATCGCATTCGGAAACTGTGATCATATCGCCCGGTGTCGGCTCAAATGAGTGGCTTTCTGCGCCCGGGGAAAGCAGCATGTGGAGATCGAGGTGATCGCCGCCGATGGCACGCAGAAAATCGTACTGCGGAAAAATGGTCGCCACGGCGGAGAGTTTCGTGTTCTCCTGGGAATCCGCCGTCTCTTTTGAGGATCCCGCACAGCCCGTCAGAAGAAGGAGGGCAGGAAGGAGGAGAAGGCGTAACGTTTTTTTTGAAAAAAATGTCATGATACTCCTTTCTGAAAGAAAACACGGAGGCATTCGAAAAAGCTCCGTATCAGACTGTTTCGTGACAAATGCCGCAGGAGTGGGAAGCGGCAGACGGGAACAAATGTCCCCGAAAAAAGATCAGTTATCATCATATAGCAGGGAGGATTCATTTGTCAAGGAAAGGAAAACCAGTTATAGAAAAGAGGGAAAAAAACTGCCTTTCCCTGTAAAAAAGAAAGGCAGTTTTGAGAAAATTTCTTGATTTTAGGATACCCTGCGGAACTGTGCCTGGTAGAGCTGGTAGTACGCGCCCTGTTTTGCCATCAGTTCGTCGTGGGTTCCCTGCTCGAAAATCTTTCCGTGGTCGATCACGAAAATCCGGTCTGCATTTTTAATAGTAGAAAGACGGTGCGCAATGATGAACGAGGTACGGCCCTTCAACAGGCTTTCGATTCCCTGCTGCACCTGAATTTCTGTCTGTGTGTCGATGCTGGACGTCGCCTCGTCGAGAATCAGAATCCGCGGATCGGACACCATCGTTCTGGCAAAGGCGAGAAGCTGGCGCTGGCCGTTGGAAAGACGGGCACCGCGCTCGCTGATCTCGGTGTCATAGCCGTCCGGCAGTTCTATGATAAAGTCATGGGCATGCACGGCCTTTGCGGCGGCAATGATTTCTTCCTCCGTGGCATCGAGCTTTCCATACGCAATGTTGTCGCGGATCGTGCCGGAGAAGAGAAAGTTGTCCTGTGTCATCACGCCCATCTGGGCACGCAGGCTGTTGATGGAGACATCCGTCAGGCTGTGGCCGTCGACGCGGACCGTTCCCGAAGTAATATTGTAGAAACGGCTGATCAGATTGACAATGGTCGTCTTTCCAGCGCCGGTCGGGCCGACGAGTGCGATCGTCTCACCGGGAGCCGCTGTAAAGCTGACATCTTTTAAAACCAGCGTGTCCGGATCATCGGAGTAGGCAAAGCTGACGTGGTCGAACGTTACTTCTCCTTTGATCGGCGGCAGTTCTGTGACGCCAGGCTTGTCGGCAACCTCCGCCGGTGTGTCGAGGATCTCAAAGATTCGCTCCGCAGCGGAAAGGTTCGTGATCAGCTTGTTGTAAAAACCGGCCAGGTTCTGGATCGGATCCCAGAACATCGTCAGATACATCGCAAACGCCGTGAACGTACCGATCGGAACGGCATCCACGCCGAGCACGGAAATACCGATAAAATACAGAAGAAACGTTCCGATGCCCCAGGTCACCTCGATCACAGCGGAAAAACCATCCGCCAGGCGGACCGCATGGATGAAGGAGTTCTGATGCTCAAGAAGAAGCCGGTCAAACTCGCCCTGCGATTCCTGCTCTGCGGTAAAGCTCTTGATGATGCGGATACCGGAGAAGTCCTCGTGGATATACGCCGTAACATTGGAAGATTTTTTCCGGAACGTCTGCCATCTCTTGTGTGCGACGATCTGAATAAAATACATGCCGATAGCGATCAGCGGCAGCACGAGAATCGCACTTAAGGAGAGCCAGATGTTTTTGATCATCATGATCACCAGAATGGCGATGATCGTGAGAATGTTCGGAATCAGCTTTGTGACACCGTCGTTCAGCACATCCTTTAACGAGTTGACATCGCCGATGATGCGCGCCAGAATCTTTCCGGCCGGGCGGGTATCGAAAAAGCTGAAGCTTAAGGTCTGGATATGCGTGTAGAGCTCGTCACGGATTTCCAGAAGAATGTTGTTGGTAATGCGCGCCATCAGAAGCATCCGCAGGCGGACACCGGCCGCGTAAACCAGGTTGATCACAACCATGAATACGCAGAGGGCAACAAGCCCGCGCCAGTCTTTCTGCGCAATATTGACGTCGATGGCGTACTCCAGGAGCAGCGGGTTCACAGTGGAAATCGCGATGGTAACGGCGAGAACCACGAGAACGACGGCAACCTGGCGTTTATAATTTTTTAAGTAGGAGAAGAGGCGGCGGATGGTCGCGCTTTTTAAGACCTCTTTCTGCTCTTCATCTACTTTACTGGAATTGATAGCCATAATCGTATTATTCCTCTCTTAACGGGTAAGTAAATACAGAAGTTGTCGGGTAACAGATTAAATTGAATTAAGCATTGGCAGGAAGTGCCTGCTCGAGGGCTGCCTTTGCTTTATGGTAATCACCGTACTGAGCCTCCCAGGTGGAGTAGTACAGGCCTTTCTGTGCCATCAGACTCTCATGCGTGCCGCGCTCGGCGATGCGTCCGTGATCGAGATACAGGATCTCATCGGCACTCTGCACCGAAGAAATGCGGTGGGCAATGATGATCTTGGAAACATCTTTTTTCTCGGCGAGATGGCTCTGGATTTCGTATTCGGTCTCCATATCGAGCGCCGAGGTGGAATCATCCAGTACGAGGATCGGAGCCTGTTTTGCCAGGGCGCGTGCGATGGAAAGACGCTGCTTCTGACCGCCGGAAAGTCCCATGCCGCGTTCGCCGATGACGGTTTCGTACTGATCCGAAAGATGGTCGACGAACTCGGAAGCACATGCAGCGGAGACAGCGTTATGTACCTCCTCGGATTTCATCGTGCTGCGGCTGCCGAGGCGGACATTCTCAGAAATGGTATCTGAGAACAGGAAGACGTCCTGCATGACGACGGAAGAAGTATCGCGCACGGTGCGCAGCGGCAGGGTGCGGATATCGTGGCCGTCGAGACAGATGTAACCGTCGGTGACATCGTAAAAACGCTCGAGCAGATTGACGATGGTTGTTTTTCCGGAACCCGTCATACCCATGATGCCGAGTGTGTGGCCCTGCTTTAAGGTAAAGTCGATATCCTGCAGAATCGGTGTGTCATGCAGGGAGAAATCGACGTGATGGAATTCCAGGTCACCCGGAAGTTTTGAAAGCTCCACCGGATTTTCCGGTTCTGCGATCTGCGGCTCCTCTGCGAGAATTTTGTTCAGCTTCTTGTTGGAAGCAATCGCAGAAGCGAAGCAGTTGCCGAGCCAGCCGACGTTTTCGATCGGCCAGGTGATCTTGGAGGTGTACTCCATAAAGGCCGTTAAAACACCGAGCGTAATGCGTCCGTGGATGACACCGTAGCCGCCCGCGAGAAGGACGAGCACGCGCATCAGCTTCGTAAGAAACGAGATGGCGGGATCGTATTTCATCAGGACGCGCGCCTGATCCATGTTGAGATCGCAGTATTTCTGATTGTGTTTCCGGAATTTTTTGATCTCATACGGTTCCCGTGCAAAGGATTTGACGGTGCGGACACCGGCGAGATTTTCCTGTGCAACGGTATTCATGACGGCGTTTTCCTCACTGATCGCATCGTAGACACGGTCGAGTTCTTTTTCGAGGCGGATTGCGATGCCTGCGACGAAAGGAAGGATCGCCACGGAGACGAGTGTCAGCGGCAGATCCAGTTTGACCATACTGACCATTGCCATCATGATACAGATCAGGCCTTCTAAGATCAGCATGCCGGCAAAGCCGAGGATATCCCAGATCCGGTCGACGTCATCGCGCACGCGGGCGAGGAGTTCGCCGGTATTGTTTTTGTCAAAGTATTCCACCGAAAGCCGCTGGACGTGGCGGAACAGGTTGCCCCTCATCTGGCTGGCGACGCGGACGCTGCTGACATCGAATAAAAATTCTTTGATGTACTGAAACAGGGCTTTTGCGGCACCGATCAGAAGAAAGGCGGCAAGGTATTTCCAGAGCAGTTCCATTTTGTGACCGACCAGCACGTCATCCACGATGTGCAGCGTGACAAGCGGCGCGAGCATATCGAGAAAGACACTTAAGGCCATGGAACCAAAAGCGAAAACGTAGTAGTACCAGTTCTGGAGCAGGTACTTACCGATTGGATTTTTCTTCATGAATGTTAAAACCTCCTCATTGATGTCGTTTGGGTGTCTGGCAGAACATAGGCTTTCAAAAGCTCCGTAAGTGTGGGAACGGAACAACGGGAAACGAAAGCGAAGGCTGCGTTTGTATATAAAAGAAGGGAATCGATGCGGTAAGAAGACCGCGGAATCTGCCTGCCGGAAACGGAGCGAAGCCGGAAAGAACGGTTTCGTACTGTTTATAGCAATAAAAAAAGCCGCAGTATCAACGTACCGCGCCTTCTGTGCGAAATAGCAGGCATAAAGAATGCATAGAGATTTGTTATGCAGAGTTAATGCTTACAAAGAATTTCGAAAGAAGGGCAGCCACCTGGTTTGATCGCCATACGAAGTTTATTCTGCTTTACGCTGGATGCATAAATAAGATTGATCATAAGTGGTGTTCTCCTTTCATGATTTTTTCTGCCGCATCTGATCGAACACGACAGCTTATGGTTCTAAGCTACTCCTGTTTTCTGGATTTGTCAATTGTTATTTTCAAAAATTAAAAAATAAAAGCTGCAAAAGGTATGAAAATTGCGAATTTGGGTAGCTGTTTCGGGGAATATGCGATATAATAAACGAGAGTATAAGCGGAAAAATCACAAGCTAACATGTGAAACGAGGGGACAAAAAGATGGAAAAAATAATTGCAGGCCTGGTGCAGATGGATTCTGGGCCGGATATGAATGAAAATATGCGCATGGCCGAGCAGTATGTGCGGGAGGCGGCGGAACAGGGAGCGAAGCTGATTCTTTTCCCGGAGACCGCAGAATACACGGGAGCAGACATGCCGGGGCACGCAAGTGCAGTGCCGGGCTACGTCAGCCGCCGGTTTTCCAGCCTTGCCAAACGGTACGGTGTCTATCTGCACTGCGGCAGCATGACGGTACGGCGCCATCCGGGGCGTCCGTCCAACACGTCGTTTCTGTTCGGACCAGATGGAGAAACGATTGCAGAATACAGCAAAATACATATGTTTGATGTAAATATTCCGGGCAGTGTCTCCTACGAAGAATCACACGAGATCTGCCCGGGAAATGAAATTGTTCTTGCGGACACGGCGCTTGGCCTGTTCGGCATGAGCATCTGCTACGATATCCGCTTTCCGGAACAGTACCGGCTGATGGCATCCTCCGGAGCAGATGCATTTCTGATAGCGGCGGATTTTACGAAAGCAACGGGAGAGCGCCACTGGGAAGCACTGCTGCGCACGCGCGCCATTGAAAACGGATGCTACGTGCTCGCCGCCAACCAGTGCGGCCAGAAAGCGCGGTTTGAGGCGTACGGCCATTCCATGATCATTGCGCCGGACGGCGAAATTCTTGCGGAGGCAGATGATACCCCGCAGGTACTCATCGCAGAGCTGGATCCGGAAGTGCTGGAGCGGACAAGAAATGAAATCCCGTCTCTGGAAAACAGGAGAGACGATCTTTACCGTGTAAGCTCGGGAAACGTACGGATTTATGAAGAATAAAAATGCAGGGAGGAAATAAGAAGATGGATCAGTTTATACAGTATACCCCGACGGAAGTCGTGTTCGGAAAAGAGACCGAAAACCAGGCAGGCGCTGAGGTAAAGAAATGGGGCGGCACAAAGGTGCTCGTCGTTTACGGAGGCGGAAGTGCAAAACGGAGCGGTCTTCTGGACCGAGTGGAAGCATCTCTTGCAAAAGAGGGCCTTGCCTTTGAAGAGCTTGGCGGCGTAAAACCAAACCCGAGACTTGCCCTTGCCGAGGAGGGTGTGAAAAAAGCAGTGGAAATGCAGGCAGACTTTATTCTTGCCGTCGGCGGCGGAAGCTCGATTGACACCGCAAAAGCCGTTGCGCATGGAGCTGCAAATCCGGAGGAGGCACTCTGGGATATCTGGACGAAAAAAGTACCGCTGACAAAATCTCTCCCGGTAGGAGCGGTTCTGACGATACCGGCAGCCGGAAGCGAGATGAGCGATTCAGCCGTTCTGACAAACGAGGCAATCGGCAAAAAGGCCGGCATCAACACGCCGTTCAACCGCTGCAAATTTGCCATCATGAATCCGGAGCTGGCAGCAACCCTGCCGAAATACCAGATTGCCTGCGGAGTAACCGACATCATGATGCACACGATGGAGCGCTATTTCATTCCGGAGAGCCAGTGCGAGATGACGGACGAGATTGCAGAGGGACTCCTCCGTACCGTAATCAAAAACGGACCGAAGGTTCTGGAAAACCCATCCGATTACAATGCGATGGCGGAAATCATGTGGTGCGGAAGCCTGTCACACAATGGACTGACGGAGTGCGGACGCGGCAAAGATTTTTCGGTACATAAATTTGGCCATGCGTTAAGTGCAAAATATGACGTAGCACACGGCGCATCCCTGGCGGCAGTCTGGGGTGCCTGGGCGAAATACCAGTACGATGAGGAGACGGTTCTCTGGCGGTTTGCACGGTTTGCAGAAAAAGTCTGGGGCATCACAGAGGGAAGCGATCACAAACGGGCAACGGAAGGCATTGAGCGCACAGTAGCGTTCTTCCATTCGCTTGGCATGCCGACCTCCCTGCATGAGCTTGATATTCTGAACCCGTCGGATGAGGATCTGCGTGCCCTTTCCATGGATGCAACACAGCAGGACACTGTAAAACTGTCCCGCATCCGCAAGCTGGGCGCACAGGAAGTATATGAGATTTACCAGATGGCGCGATAAAAGGAGGAAAAACAGATGGCAAAAAAGAAAATCGCAGCACTGCTGATCGCAGCGGCCGTTGCGGCGGGAGGCTGGGCGCTTCCGGCAAGGGTAAGCGCAGCAGAAAATGACGGCACGGCCGTAACCTGGCAGCAGGATGAGACGGAAAGTTCCGAGCAGAATTCGGATGAGGAAGCGGCAGCGCAGGAGCAGAGCGGTACTTCGGAAAACGAGACGCCGGCTGTTACGATTCCAGGTGAGGACAACGAACAGGAGCCGGAAGAGAAACTTCCTGCCGGCTGGGTGAAACAGGAGGACGGAAGCTGGAAATACAGAAAAGAGGACGGCACGATGGCCGCCAGCGAGTGGATCACCCATCTGAACCGGAGATATTATCTGAATGCAGACGAAATCATGTGCACGGGTCTTTCGATGGTCAACGGAAAGCTCTATTATTTTGAGAGCTGGGGCGGAGCCGGATACAAAGGCTGGAAAAAAGTCGGCGGGGCATGGTACTATCTGAACGAGGACGGAAGCGTCAAAACGAATGAATGGTTCGTTCACGACAAGAGAACATACCATGTAGATGAAAACGGTGTGATGAGCACCGGACTGCAGAAGATTGACGGAACGCTCTACTACTTCGAGAGCTGGGGCGGAGCCGGATTCCAGGGCTGGAAAAAAGTCGGCGGAACATGGTACTATCTGAATGAGGACGGAAGCCTCAGAACGAATCAGTGGTTTGTGCATGATAAAAGAACGTACCATGTAGACGCAGACGGTGTGATGAGTACCGGCTGGCAGACGATTGACGGCGTTGATTATTACTTTGAAAGCTGGGGCGGCATGCGCGTGAACGCCTGGGCGGCCAAGGGCAGTGACTGGTATTACATGGACAGCAACGGAACCCCAAAAGGGGAAGGCTGGCTGCTGTATGACAAGAACTGGTATTATCTGAGGCAGGACGGCAAAATGATGCACAGTGAATGGCTGTGGTATGATAATAACTGGTATTACCTGCAGAGCTGGGGCGGCATGTATAAGAGCCAGTGGGTAACGATCAAAGGCGCAACGTATTACTTCAGGAGCTGGGGCGGTATTTACAAGAACGGCTGGCAGGAAGTGGACGGAAAAACGTATTACTTCCGAAGCTGGGGAGGCATCTATAAGGATACCTACATCGACGGCTATTACGTTGATAAAAACGGTGTCCGCCGGAACAGCAAAAATATCTGCGTGGCAATCGACGCAGGACACCAGAGAAGAGGAAACAGCGAGAAAGAGCCGATCGGACCGGGATCATCGACCTATAAGGCGAAGGTTGCTTCCGGAACATGCGGTGTGGCAACCGGCATCAATGAGTATGAGCTGAACCTTGCGGTATCCTTAAAGGTACGCGATATCCTTGAGGAGCGCGGCTACGATGTTTACATGATCCGCGAGACGCACGACGTCAATATCAGCAATTCCGAGCGTGCAAAACTTGCCGCGCAGAACGGAGCAGACATTCTCGTGCGTGTACACGCGAACGGCGATTCGAACCAGTCGGTTTACGGAGCACTCACGATGGCACCGAGCAGCAGAAATACGTATCTTTCCGGTGATGTGGTCAGCAAGAGCCAGAAGCTCTCCCAGAAGATGATCGCAGCATTCTGCAAAGACACCGGTGCGAAGAACCGCGATGTGATTTACACCGATTCCATGAGCGGCATCAACTGGAGTACCATTCCGGTCACGATCATTGAGCTTGGCTTCATGAGCAATCCTTCCGAGGACCGTTTGATGGCAACCGAGGATTACCGAAACAAGATGGCACAGGGAATTGCGGACGGAATCGACGCATATTACGAATAAACAAAGGGACCTGCCTGAAATGGGCGGGTCCTTTTTGCATGCAAAAAAAGAAAGCGGAGCGAGTCCGCTTTCTTTTGGGAATCCATAGGATCAGATCTTATTTGTTGTTGTTTTTCTCCAGCTCCTGCATTTTCATCGCACGAACCTTCAGCGGCAGACCGAACAGTGTGATGAATCCGTCTGCATCGTGGTGATCGTAGAGATCGCCGGTGGTGAAGGAAGCAAGAGACTCATTGTACAGGCTGTACGGAGAAGACTCGCCGGCTTTGATGATGTTGCCTTTGAACAGTTTGAATTTTACTTCGCCTGTTACGTATTTCTGGGTTACATCAACGAATGCCTGGATTGCCTCGCGCAGAGGAGTGTACCATTTTCCTTCGTAAACAACCTCAGCAAGCAGGTTTCCGAGATCTTTCTTTGTTTTCAGGGTCTCACGGTCGAGAATCAGCTCCTCTAACTGCTCATGTGCAGCCATCAGGATGGTTCCGCCAGGAGTCTCATAAACACCGCGGGATTTCATGCCGACAACACGGTTCTCAACGATATCAACAATACCGATGCCGTGTTTTCCGCCCAGCTTGTTCAGCTCGGTGATGATTTCAGAAACTTTCATTTCTTTTCCGTTTAAGGTCTTCGGAACGCCGGCCTCAAAGGTCATGGTTACGTACTCGCCTTCGTCCGGAGCTTTTTCCGGAGGAGTGGTCAGTACGAGAAGATCGTCGTAGTTCGGCTCGTTGGACGGATCCTCAAGCTCAAGTCCCTCATGGCTGATGTGCCACAGGTTACGGTCACGGCTGTAGCTGTGGTTTGCATCAAACGGAAGGTCGATGCCGTGTGCTTTACAGTAAGCCAGCTCGTCTTCACGGGACTGCATGGTCCATACATCGGTCATTCTCCAAGGAGCGATTACTTTGATATCCGGAGCAAGGGCTTTGATGCCGAGCTCGAAACGGATCTGGTCATTTCCTTTACCGGTAGCGCCGTGGCAGATGGCAACAGCACCTTCTTTTCTTGCGATCTCAACGAGTTTCTTTGCGATAACCGGACGTGCCATGGAAGTACCGAGCAGGTATTTGTTCTCATAAACAGCGCCTGCTTTTACGCACGGCATGATGAAGTCTTCACTGAACTCGTCGATAACGTTTTCGATATATAATTTGGAAGCGCCGGAAAGTTTTGCTCTCTCATCGAGGCCAACCAGCTCGTTTCCCTGGCCGCAGTCGATGCAGCAGCAGATTACTTCGTAGTCAAAGGTCTCTTTCAGCCACGGAATAATGGCAGTAGTATCAAGTCCGCCGGAATAGGCAAGTACAACTTTTTCTTTCATAATGTAAGATCCTCCTTGGATTTCTCGTGCACCTATATGCGCGGTGCATCGTCAATGACTAAAATATACATCATACGACAGGATTATGCAAGCTTTTTTTCAGAAACTCAAAAAAAACTTGCATAATATACATTTGAGGTGTATACTTATGCAATCGACGGTATATGACAGCAGAAAACAAAGATTTTTCATTGAAAAAAGAAAATAATTGAGCTATCATAAAGAAAAAAGAAAAAATGTCCGGCAAGACAAGAAAACGGGCGAAAGAAAAAAGGAGAAAAAGGTATGATCAGAGCAGGAATTATCGGTTCTACAGGATATGCAGGAGGCGAGCTGGTGCGTATTCTCCTGGGACACAAAGATGTGGAGATTAAATGGTATGGTTCCAGAAGCTATATCGATAAGAAATATGCGTCGGTTTACCAGAATATGTTTCAGTTAGTAGACGATGTCTGCAAGGACGACAACATGGAGCAGCTTGCAAAGGAAGTAGACGTCATTTTTACAGCAACTCCGCAGGGACTCTGTGCTTCCCTGGTAAATGATGAAATTCTTTCGAAAGTAAAGGTCATCGACCTGAGCGCCGATTTCCGTATTAAAGATGTAAAAACGTATGAAGAGTGGTACAAGATCGAGCATAAATCCCCGCAGTATATCGACGAGGCGGTTTACGGACTGTGCGAGATCAACCGTGAGAAAGTAAAACAGGCGCGCATCGTGGCAAACCCGGGATGCTATCCGACCTGCTCAACTCTTTCGATTTATCCTTTATTAAAGGAAGATCTCATTGATGGCAACACCATCATCATCGATGCAAAATCCGGAACTTCCGGAGCAGGAAGAGGAGCGAAAGTGGACAACCTCTACTGTGAGGTCAATGAAAACATCAAGGCATACGGCGTTGCCGGCCACCGCCACACACCGGAGATCGAGGAGCAGCTTTCCTATGCAGCTGGCTACCCGATCACCCTGAACTTCACCCCGCATCTTGTTCCGATGAACCGCGGCATTCTCGTAACGGCATATGCATCCCTGAAAAAAGATGTGACTTACGAAGAGGTTAAAGCCGTTTATGATAAGTATTATGCCAACGAGCAGTTTGTACGTGTTCTCGATAAGGATGTCTGCCCGCAGACGAAATGGGTCGAGGGAAGCAACTATGTGGATGTCAACTTCAAGATCGATCCGAGAACGAAACGAATCATCATGATGGGTGCGATGGACAACCTGGTCAAAGGCGCAGCAGGACAGGCGGTACAGAATATGAACCTGATGTTCGGCCTGCCGGAAAACGAAGGCCTGTGCATGCCGCCGATGTTCCCGTAAAAAAGACAGAAGCAGACAACAGACGGAATTTACGAAAAGTGAGGATAAAAGAATGAAAAAGATTGAAGGAGGCATCACTGCTGCAAAAGGTTTTCAGGCAGCAGGCGGCGCAGCAGGAATTAAAAAACAGGGCGTAAAGGATATGGCACTTGTCTACAGCGAGGTACCGTGCGTAGCAGCAGGAACCTTTACTACAAACATCGTAAAAGCAGCTCCGGTCAAATGGGACCAGGAGATTGTATACAACCATCCAACCGCACAGGCAATCGTCTGCAACAGCGGAATCGCCAATGCATGCACCGGCGAGGAGGGCTATGGCTACTGCAGAAAAACCGCAGAGGCAGCATCGGCTGCACTTTCCATTCCAGAGGACTCCGTTCTCGTTGCATCGACCGGTGTTATCGGAAAACAGATTCCGATCGATAAGATCGCAGCCGGCGTGGAAATGCTGAAACCGCAGCTTGCAGCTACAAGAGAAGCCGCAGCTACAGCAGCACAGGCGATCATGACAACCGACACCGAGCCGAAGGAAGTTGCTGTTCAGATCGAAATCGGCGGAAAAACCGTAACGATCGGCAGCATGTGCAAGGGCTCCGGAATGATCCATCCGAATATGTGCACCATGCTGAGCTTTGTGGCAACCGATGCAAATATTTCGAAAGAGATGCTGCAGAAAGCACTGAGCGAAGTCGTACCGGACACCTACAACATGGTTTCCGTAGACGGCGATACTTCCACAAACGATACCGTTCTCCTTCTGGCAAACGGTCTTGCCGGAAACCCGGAAATTACGGAAGAAAACGAGGATTACAAGATTTTCAAAGAAGCACTCTTTGAAGTCAATAAAACACAGGCGATGCACATCGCAGGCGACGGCGAGGGCGCAACCGCACTGTTCGAAGTGACGATTCAGGGAGCCGAGAGCAAAGAGCAGGCCGTGACACTGGCGAAATCCGTCATCACATCGAGTCTGACGAAAGCGGCAATCTTCGGCCATGACGCCAACTGGGGAAGAATCCTCTGCGCGATGGGTTACTCCGGAGCAAAATTCGATCCGGAAAATGTAGACCTCTACTTTGAGAGCGCAGCCGGAAAACTGCAGATTATCACGAAAGGTGTTGCCGTTGACTACAGCGAGGAGGAGGCAACGAAGATCCTCTCCGAGCCGAAAGTAACTGCGACCGCCGACATCCACATGGGAGAGGCGACAGCAACGGCATGGGGCTGCGACCTGACCTACGATTACGTAAAAATCAACGCAGATTATCGTTCCTGATCGGATCTGGAACAGGCACGGGAAAAGAGCATAAGAGGAGAAAAAATCATGGTAAATCAGATGTATCTGGACAAAGCAAATGTGCTGATCGAGGCACTTCCTTATATTCAGCGGTTCAACCGCAAAATCATTGTCATCAAATACGGCGGAAGCGCAATGGTGGATGAAGAGTTAAAGAGAAACGTCATCCAGGACGTAGTTCTTCTGAAACTGGTCGGCTTCAAACCGATCATCGTACACGGCGGCGGAAAGGAAATCAGCCGCTGGGTCGGAAAAGTCGGCATGGAACCGAAATTCGTCAACGGCCTTCGTGTAACGGATGCCGATACGATGGAAGTGGCAGAGATGGTGCTGAATAAGGTCAACAAAGAGCTTGTCACCATGATTCAGTCACTCGGAGTTAATGCTGTCGGTATCAGCGGAAAAGACGGCGGACTCTTAAATGTAGAGAAGAAGCTGTCCAAGGGCGAGGATATCGGCTTCGTTGGAAATATCAAGAACGTAAACCCGAAGGTGCTGTACGATCTTTTGGAGAACGACTTCCTTCCGGTTGTCTGCCCGGTAGGCATGGATGATGATTTCAATACTTACAATATCAACGCAGACGACGCGGCATGCGCCATCGCTGAGGCGTTAAATGCAGAAAAACTGGCATTCCTGACCGATATCGAGGGTGTCTACAAAGATCCGAAGGATCCGGAGAGCCTGATTTCCGAGCTCCACGTACAGGAAGCAAGAGATCTCATCACAAACGGAAATGTCGGTGGCGGCATGATTCCAAAACTGCAGGGCTGCATCGATGCGATCGGGAACGGCGTATCGAGAGTCCATATCATGGACGGAAGAATCCCGCACTGCCTGCTGCTTGAGATCTTTACGAACAAAGGAATTGGTACGGCTATTTTAGGGGAAAACAAGGAGAAATTCAATCATGAAGACGAATGAGTATATGGAACAGACCGAGCAGTACGTGCTCCACACCTATAACCGGTTCCCGCTCGTGATCGACCACGGCGAGGGCGTTCATCTGTATGACACCGACGGAAAAGCATATCTGGACTTTGCGGCAGGTATCGCGGTATATGCGCTCGGCTACAACAATGACGATTATAAAAAAGCAGTGAAAGACCAGGTGGACAAAGTCATCCATGTTTCCAACCTGTTCTACAATGTTCCGATGGGCTCCGCGGCAGAAAAGCTGGCGAAGGCATCCGGCATGGATAAAGTATTCTTTACGAACAGCGGTACGGAGTCGATCGAGGGAGCCATCAAAGTAGCGAGAAAATACGCTTACTTAAAAGACGGCAGCAACGATCACGAGATCATCGCGATGAACCATTCCTTTCATGGAAGAAGCCTTGGAGCGCTTTCTGTAACAGGAAATACGCATTATCAGGATCCGTTCAAACCGCTGATCGGCGGCATTAAATTTGCGGATTTTAATGATCTGGAGAGCGTAAAGGCACAGATTACCGACAAGACATGTGCGATCATCATGGAGACTGTACAGGGCGAGGGCGGTATCTATCCGGCAACGAAAGAATTTTTACAGGGCGTGCGCGATCTGTGTGACGAGCACGACATTCTGCTGATCCTCGATGAGATCCAGTGCGGCATGGGAAGAACAGGAAAGCTGTTCGCATGGCAGGATTACGGCGTACAGCCGGATGTCATGACGTGTGCAAAAGCACTTGGCTGCGGCGTTCCGGTCGGCGCTTTCGTGCTGAATAAAAAGACGGCAGAGCATTCGCTCGTTCCGGGAGACCACGGAACGACATACGGCGGAAACCCGCTGGCCTGCGCGGCTGTCAATGCTGTATTTGAATGCTATGAGAAACAGCATGTCGTAGAGCATGTAGCAGAGACGGCTCCGTATCTGGAGAAAAAGCTGGACGAGCTGGTGGAAAAATATGACTGCCTCGCAGCACGCCGTGGAAAAGGCTTTATGCAGGGCCTTGTCGTAACGGGCCGTCCGGTCGGAGAAGTCATCAACCGCGCGATTGAGAACGGACTTCTTGTGATTTCCGCCGGAAGCGACGTTCTTCGTATGGTACCGCCGCTTGTGATTACGAAAGATGACATCGATGAGATGATTGAAAAACTGGAGAAAGCATTACAGTAATGTGAAATAGACAGCCGTCTGGTTTCCTATGCAGGAGACCGGGCGGCTGTTTTCCTGCTGTCCCTGAGTTCTGTATAAAAACGGGGAAAAAAGGAATAGTATAAAATGTACTCTCGGAGCCTTTCTGCACTTGCTTTTACGGCCGATTTTCCGCCAGCTGCACCCAAATTTCATCAACGTACGCACCGCGTACGCCTCAGAAATTTGGGCACAACTGACAAAAAATCTTCTCGTAAAATCAAGCGCAGAAAGACTCCGAGAGTACATAAAAAAACAGCAGGAGGAAAAATCAATGGCGGGAATTTTAACAGCGCTGCTTTCCGGCGCACTGATGAGTATTCAGGGCGTTTTCAACACAGAGGTGACGAAACAGACGAGTACATGGCTGGCGGCCGGCTGGGTGCAGATCAGTGCGTTTGCCGTCTGTCTTGCGGCATGGTGCATCACCGGGAGGGAGCCCATCGGGGATCTGTTCCGCGTAAAGCCGTGGTATCTGCTGCTCGGCGGGGCAATTGGCGCGTTTATCACGATCACGGTTATCTGGAGTATGGCAGGGCTCGGCCCGGCGAAGGCGGCGATGCTGATCGTCATTTCCCAGCTCGCAGCGGCGTGGCTGATTGAACTGTTCGGCCTTTTCGGTATGGAAAAAACGGATTTCACCGTGCGAAAACTGATCGGCATGGCGATCGCCGTTGTGGGAATTGTAGTGTTTCAGTGGGAATAACGATTAAGATTTCTACTTGTATTTTTATGGTTTCTTCGATACAATAGAAACGTAGTTATGCGTACACAAGGGACCCTTGCGCGTCAGATGCGAAGCGGAAGGGAGTACACAGCATGAAATTGAAAAAACAGCAGGACAGAGGCAGAAAACATGCAAAAATACTGGCGGCGATGCTGGTTTTTTTGCTCTGCGGATGCAACCACAGGGATACAGAATACAAACTGTCAGATAGCACAGGCGGGAGCACGGCGGAAACCGTTTTCGGGAATCAGAAGGAAGTGGATGAGGAGCAGACGGTTTCCGAAAAAAGCGCCGGAGAAACCACAGGCATTCCGGAAAAACGTGAGGCACAGGAGGCAGCACCGGAAGAAACAGTGCAGGTTTATATCTGCGGTGCGGTCGCTTCCCCCGGTGTCTACACGCTGCCGGGCGGAAGCCGCGTAGTGCAGGCTGTGGAAGCGGCAGGCGGATTTCTGCCGGATGCTGAAGAAAAAATCCTCAATCTTGCACGGAAAATCGAAGACGGAGAGCAGATCACCGTCTGGACGCGCGAGGAGGCAGAAAACATGGAAATCACGGAAACGCCGCAGCAGAATACGGGCGGCACGGAGCAGGCTTCCGGTTCCGGCAAAGTCAACCTGAACACGGCCGGAAAAGAAGAACTGATGACACTCTCCGGCATCGGAGAGAGCCGTGCGGATGCCATCATCGCCTACCGCGAAGCAAACGGCCCGTTTGGTTCGATTGAGGAGATTATGAACATTGAGGGCATCAAGGGAAAGATGTTTGAAAAGATAAGGGGTTCTATCGAGGTTTAGAACAAGAAGGAGAAGAAATGGCAAAGAAAGTTCTTGTAGTTGATGATGAAAAACTGATCGTAAAAGGAATCCGCTTCAGCCTGGAGCAGGACGGCATGGAGGTTGACTGCGCATACGACGGCGAGGAAGCACTCTCCATGGCAAAAGAAAAAGAATACGATATGATCCTTCTGGATCTGATGCTGCCAAAGCTGGACGGATTGTCCGTCTGCCAGCAGATCCGTGAATTTTCCAACGTTCCGATCGTCATGCTGACCGCAAAGGGCGAGGACATGGACAAAATCCTGGGACTGGAATACGGCGCAGATGATTACATCACAAAGCCGTTCAACATTCTGGAAGTAAAAGCACGCATCAAGGCCATCATGCGCCGTGCGGCCCGCCAGGAGCCAAAAGAAGAGAAAGCAAAAGTCGTACAGGTGAAAGACCTGCGGATCGACTGCGAGAGCAGAAGAGTCTTCATCGGAGACCGCGAGATCAATCTGACTGCGAAGGAGTTCGATGTGCTCGAGCTTCTCGTCTTCAATCCGAACAAGGTGTACAGCAGAGAGAACCTGCTGAATATTGTCTGGGGCTATGAGTACCCGGGCGACGTGCGCACCGTAGATGTACATATCCGCCGTCTGCGCGAAAAGATTGAGAAAAATCCAAGTGAACCGAAGTACGTTCACACAAAGTGGGGAGTTGGTTACTATTTCCAGGCTTAAAAACAAAGAAAAATGGAAGTTTCTGCGGAGTCTGCGCTTCCGCATCACGGTGATTCTTGTGATCATCGGCATTGTACCGTGTGTGATCCTTGAGAAGAGCATCGTAAACAGCTATGAGGACCGTGCGGTATCGGTGCGCAGCATTACCGTAAAAAATCAGTGCGATATTATCTGCAACCAGCTCATCCAGCAGAATTACATGGAAGATCCTGGATCGGATGTCATCAACGGACAGCTCAGTATGCTGACAAATATCTACGGCGGCAGAATCCTGATTATCGACCAGGATTTCCGCGTCATCAAAGATACGTACGATATGGACCGCGGAAAGACGATTATCTCGCAGGAGGTCATCCAGAGCTTTCAGGGCAAGGAGACGAGCCAGTACGACCGGAAAAACAGCTATCTGGAAATGACGGTGCGGATTCAGAATACCGAGACGAAGGAGACGCTCGGCGTTATGCTCGTCAGCATTTCGACGGATGAGATCCGTGCGAATATGAAAATTCTGGAGACGAAGGGAATGACGATTCTTTCGATCATTGCGCTTCTCGTGCTGGTTTTTGGCTATCTGCTCGCGGGCATTCTGATGAAGCCGTTCCAGAAGGTCACCCGTTCCATCGAGGACATCACCGACGGCTATCTCGACGAAAGCATTTCTGTTCCGGATTACCTCGAGACAGAGCTGATCACGGACGCATTCAACAAGATGCTGACCCGCGTCCGCACGCTCGACGATTCCCGCCAGGAATTTGTTTCGAACGTCTCGCATGAGTTAAAGACGCCGCTTGCGTCCATGAAGGTTCTGGCGGATTCGCTGAACGGGCAGGAGGGCGTTCCGGTGGAACTTTATCAGGAGTTCATGCAGGATATTACCTCGGAGATCGACCGCGAAAACCAGATTATTACCGACCTTTTGTCGCTGGTCAAGATGGATAAAAAGGTGGCAGACCTCAATATCACCCAGGTCAATATCAACGAGCTGTTAGAGCAGCTGCTGAAGCGGCTTCATCCGATTGCCGCACAGAAAAATGTGGAGCTCATTCTCGACAGCTTCCGCCCGGTCAATGCGGAGGTGGATGCGACGAAGCTCTCGCTGGCGTTCTCGAACCTGATCGAAAACGGCATCAAATACAACAACGAGAATGGATGGGTGCGTGTATCCTTAAATGCGGATCACAAATATTTCTACGTGACGGTGGCAGACTCCGGCATCGGCATCCCGGAGGAGTCGATTGCGCATATCTTCGAGCGTTTCTACCGCGTGGACAAGTCCCACTCGCGGGAAATCGGCGGAACCGGCCTTGGCCTTGCGATTGCGCGGAGCGCGATTGTCATGCACCGGGGAGCGATCCGTGTATACAGCAAAGAAAACGAGGGAACGACATTTTCCGTGCGGATTCCTCTGAATTACGTGATGTAGGAGGTGGCGCACATGAAACGGATACTTGGCGTACTGCTGGCCGGCGTGCTGCTTCTTAGCGGCTGCGGGCAGTGGCAGAAGAGCCAGAAGGAGTCGGCGTATCACCTGTACTGCCTGGACAAAACCGGCACAACACTGGTGCAGGAGCCGTATGAACCAAAAGAAGGAACGGATCAGAAACTGATCAAGGAGCTGGTTGACGCGCTGCAGGAGAAACCTGCCAAGGACGGAAACCAGGCACTTCTTTCCAATGGGATTTCCATCAAGACGTATACGCTGGAGAACGGGCTCCTTACGCTGAACTTAAGTGGAGAGTACGGAGAGCTTGCGCGGCCGCAGGAGGTTTTGGTGCGTGCAGGACTGGTGCGTACCTTTGTGCAGGTTCCGGAGGTGGAGCGCGTGACGCTTCTGATCGACGGGGATCCGTTAAAGGATTCCAAAGGACGCGAGATCGGAACGATGACGGCGGACAGCTTTCTGGAAAATTCCGGAAGGGAAATTTATCAGTATCAGTATGCGACGCTGACACTGTATTTTGCAAATGAAGCGGGCGATCATCTTGTGAAGGAGACGCGGCGGGTGCCGTACAGTACGAACATTCCGCTGGAGCGGGTCGTGGTGGAGCAGCTGATGAAGGGACCGAAAGAAGACGGCCATTATGCAGTGCTGCCGGATACGATGAATGTCTTAAGTGTCACGACATCCGATCGGATTGCCTATGTGAATTTTGACAAATCTTTTAAGGATTCTGCGCTTTCGAGTGTGGCGGAGCAGATTCCGATTTACGCGGTGGTGGATTCCATCACGGCGAACTGTAAGGTGGATAAGGTGCAGTTTTCCATCAACGGAGAGAGCGATGTAACCTTCCGTGAAACGATGAAACTCAATCAGTTCTACGAGGAAGACCTGTCTTATCTGGAGGAAAAAGATACATGAGAAAACGGCCCATGTGCCTGGCGTGTCTTGGATTCATGCTGGTGCTTGTGCTGCTGCGGATTGCGGGCGTGCCTCTTGGCACGCCTTTTTCTGACCCCAAATACGAAAACAAAGCGCAGCAGGGCAGGAAGGTGTGGATTGCAGGGACAATTGAAACGTATGAGAAAAAGAGCAGCAACAACGGGTATGTGCTGCGTGGGGAGGGAAGCAAAGGGAAAATTTATCTGCTCGCAAAGCGGGGAGATCTGCCGGTCGGAGCCGCTGTGCGGGTGTACGGAACTGTAAAAAAGCCGGAAAGCCCGCGCAATCCGGGGATGTTTGATGAGAAAACATATTATGAGGGAAAAGGCTGTGCGTTCTACGTGATTTCGGAACGGGAGGAAGTTGTGGATGCCGGGCGGTGGAATCTCGGCGAAGCGCTCCGGCTGGAGCGGGAGCGGTGCTGTGCCGTTTTAAAAGAAATGATGCCGGAGGAGGAGGCAGGTGTGCTTTCTGCGATGCTGCTCGGGGAACGGTCGGAACTCACGGAGGAGACGTATCTGGCGTATCAGCAGAGCGGTCTGCTGCACCTGATTTCCGTTTCCGGCATGCATCTGATGCTGCTCGGCATGGCACTCCGACGGCTGCTGATGGCGCTGCATCTGCCGAAAACTCCCGCGTCTCTGGCAGCGGCCGCCGGTATGGTGCTGTATGGCATGTTTACCGGCAGCGGAACGGCGACCGTGCGTGCAGTGGTGATGTTTGCAGTGCGGATGGGAGCTGTCGCAGTGGGAAGGACGTATGATTCCTTAAGTGCGCTCTCTCTTGCGGCAATTCTGATGCTGGCGGAAAATCCCTCGTATCTGGAGCAGAGCGGGTTCTGGCTTTCGTTTGGAGCAGTAACAGCCATTTCCGGGGTTTATCCGGTTCTGGCGGGGGAGAAGGCGGAACGGAAGAGACGCGGGGAAAAAACGGGGCTGGAAAAACTTGCGGCGAAAGGGAAAGAGGCTGCGATGGTGTACCTTTCCCTGCAGCTTGTCATGATCCCGCTGCAGGCGTGGTATTTTTATGAGATTCCGCTCTTTGCGTTTCTGCCGAATCTGTTTGCAGGAGCTGTCATGACGGCGGTGCTGCTGACGGGTGCTGCGGGGCTTCTGGCGGGACTGGCAAGTGTGAAAGCGGGAAGTGTTGTTCTGCTTCCGGCGCGGTTCCTGCTCACACTTCTGCGGCAGATGACAGCGGCGGTCGCACAGATTCCGGGAAATGTGTGGATCTGCGGTCAGCCGGAAAAATGGCAGATGGCAGGATATGGAATCATTCTGACCGGTCTGCTGGTGATACTGTATGTGCGAAAACGAAAACGGGAGATGAATCCGGATGGGGCAAAACGAAAAGGTGCGCAGGCACGAAGGCGGGAGCGGATGCTCTTTGGTATTACCATGTTTTTTGCCTGTGTTCTGCTTTTTTACCGTCCCCGGGAAACGTTTTCCATTACAGCGCTGGACGTCGGCCAGGGCGATGCGCTGGTGGTGGAGAGCGGCCGTTTTCTGATGCTGAATGACGGCGGGAGCAGCAGTGCGTCTGCGATCGGGGAAAAAAGGATTCTCCCGTATCTGAAACAGCGCGGCATTGCCGCTCTTGATGCCGTTGTTGTCACGCACCCGGACGCAGATCACACGAACGGAATCCTCGAACTGCTGGAGCTGATCGGGGAGCAGAAAACGGCGCTTCGCATCCGCCATCTGTTCCTGCCTGTGTGGATGAAAGGAAGCGAAAAAGAAAATCCTTTTATTTTAGCCGCACAAAAAGCGGGAATTATGGTAGAATATCTAAAAAAGGGAGACGAGATCCGTGCAGGAGAACTCACCGTATCGGTGCTTCATCCGGGAGCGGGCGAAGACTATACGGGAGAGGAAAACGCCGGAAGTGTTGTATTACAGCTTTCCTGCGGTGCCTGCCGCGCACTTCTGACGGGAGATCTGGAGGGAAGCGGAGAAGAAGAGGTCCTGGGGGCGGCAGAGCGGTGCCAGATTTTAAAGGTGGCGCACCACGGCTCGAGAAATTCAACGAGCGAGGCATTTCTGAACCGCATACAGCCGCAGATCAGCCTGATTTCCTGCGCGTGGCCGGGACGGTACGGCCATCCGCACCGGGAGCTGCTGGAGCGGCTTCGTGCCTGCAAAAGCCATATCTACGGAACACCGGTGGATGGAGCCGTGACAGTACAGCTGAAGCGTGACCGCCTGGCGGTTCACGGATACTGGTCGGATGTGGAATTTCCCGTCTCCTGAATGGTCAAAAGCTCCGGCTGCTGCGGCACTGCGCAAACGTGCTTTGGCCGGAACGAAAGAAAGAGGATGGAATGAAAAGCATTTTAGAAGATATCAAAACGCAGAATTTTAAGCAGGCCTACCTGCTCTACGGAGAAGAAGCCTATCTGAAGCATCAGTATAAAAACAAGCTGAAAAACGCACTGCTGCCGGAGGACGACACGATGAATTTCTCCCGCTTTGAGGGGAAAGGAACCGAGATTCCCAAAGTGATTGACCTTGCGGAGACGATGCCGTTTTTTGCGGACCGCCGTGTGATTCTGCTGGAAAATACAGGATTTTTCAAAAACAAAGCCGACGCGCTGGCAGACTACATGGGATCCCTGCCGGATTATCTGGTGCTGATCTTCGTGGAGGAGGAAGTCGATAAGCGGAACCGTATGTACAAGGCGGTGCAGAAGCAGGGAAGAGCAGTAGAATTTGCTCGTCAGGACGAAAAGACGCTGATGACCTGGGTACTCGGCATGATGAAAAAAGAGGGAAAAAAGATCACGCGCCAGGATATGGAAGATTTTTTTGAAAAGACGGGCACGGATATGGGAAATATCTCGCAGGAGCTGGAAAAACTGCTCAGCTATACGATGGGAAGAGATGTGATCACGCGGGCGGATATCGAGGCAGTCTGCACAACGCAGATTACGAACCGGATTTTCGAGATGATCCGCGCGGTAACGGAGAAGAAGCAGCGGAAAGCGCTCGATCTGTATCAGGATCTGCTGGCTTTAAAGGAGCCGCCGATGCGGATTCTCTTTCTGCTGGCACGCCAGTTCAATCTGCTGCTGCAGGTCAAAGAGCTGCTGGCAGAGCACTGCGATCAGGCGACGATCGCAAAACGGACGGGACTGCAGAGCTTCGTTGTGCGGAACTATATTCCCATGTCGCGCCAGTATGCGGCGGAGGAATTAAAAGCGGCGGTCAATGACTGCGTGCAGATGGAAGAGGACGTGAAGACGGGAAAAATTTCCGATCTGCTGAGCGTGGAGCTGCTGATTACGAAATACAGCAGGGCGGCGTAAGAGCAGAGTTTTCTAAAAAGAACAAGGCGTATCGGCCAGTTTTCCTGTACCGGTACGCCTTGTTCTGTGTTTATCAAAAGATCTGTCGCGGCGCACTCTTTTGGTAAGCATAAAAAAAGAACCCAGCCACATGACGGTATGACTAAGTTCTCTTTGTTTTATATCTTTATTATGCGATTGAGTTTACAGCTTTGCTCAGATTGGATACTTTTCTGGCAGCGTTGTTTTTATGATAAACGCCTTTAGAAGCAGCCTTGTCGATGGTAGAGATCGCATTTACTAATGCAGCAGCAGCAGCCTCTTTATCGTTTGCAGCAACAGCAGCATCTACTTTTTTCATAGAAGTCTTAACTGCAGAACGGATTGCTTTGTTGCGGTCTGCCTTTGTCTGATTTACCAGGATTCTTTTCTTTGCGGATTTAATGTTAGCCAAACTGTACACCTCCAATATTTTTAAAATTAATGTGATTTAAGGGATGTTATTCAATGGAACAGACACGGGCGCTCCACTGAAACATGCTTTATTATCCTATAATATTTCGCATGGTTTGTCAATACATATTTTTGAAAAAATTGCAAAAACTACAACAAAAATACAGGAGAAGGAGAAAAGTATGATAGGAAAGTATAGGATGCGGACAGACCTGGCGATGGAGAATCAGGAAAAATTTGAGAGGGACCATGTGGAGATCCCCGGGGTCGAGATTGAGAAGAAGAAAAGAAAGGCGGAAATTCAGACAACCATTGTGAAAATCACATCGGAGCAGGGTGCAAAAATGATGGGAAAGCCGAAAGGGACGTATGTGACGATCGAAGCGCCGCTGCTTTTGACGGCAGACGAGGAGGAGAGCCGGAAAGCGGCGGAGGAGTTTTCCCACTGTCTGATGGAAATGGTGCCGGAAGCGTGCGGATCCGTTCTTGTGGCCGGCCTTGGCAACCGCGGCATCACGCCGGATGCGCTCGGGCCGGAGACGGTGGAGCAGCTTAACGTTACGCGCCATCTGGTGCGCACCTACGGAAAGAAGGGCCGGGAAGTGAGTGCCCTTGCTCCCGGCGTTATGGCACAGACGGGCATGGAGGCAGTGGAAATCCTGCGCGGAACGGCAGAACAGACCCATCCAGATGTGATTCTCGCCGTGGATGCCCTTGCCGCATGCAGTATTCACCGGCTGAACTGTACGATCCAGCTTGCCGACACCGGAATCTGGCCGGGCTCGGGCGTCGGAAACCACCGCAATGCCTTAAATCAGGAGACGCTTGGCGTGCCGGTCATCGGAATCGGTGTGCCGACCGTTGTAGGGGCAGGAACGATCGTCCACGATGCCGTCGCAGGCGTTCTGGAATCGCTGGAGGAGTCCGAGATGGATGAATTTCTGGGAGAAGTCATTTCACCGGCGCTCGAAAGCCTTTACGTGACGACAAAAGAGATCGACGAGATGGTCCGCCGCCTGGCCGGGGTTCTTGCGGCAGGTATGAATCAGGCATTTTCCGGGGAACTGTAACATATCATGAATATGGTGATAATATGTGGAATGCCAGGCGAAATGGACGATGGTTCGGATGGGGATGTCTTTTCCTGTCCTGCAGTATACTGCTGTTCCGCAGTGCAGCGGTTCTCCGGAAAAATCATTTCTCAGAGGGGAAAGTTCTGCTGCAGCGGGCGGCAGCACAGGCGGAGCAGTTATCCGTGGATGTGATGATGCCGCTTCTTTTTTATGATGGAAAAGAGGACGGAAGGGGATGGATGGAAAATCTCCTCGCGGCAGTGCGGGATCAGATACCGGCGCTTCGGGAGGGAAGCACGGCAGAAAATACGCTGTCTGCCGGGACAGAAGCAGCGGAAACGGATACGGCGAAGCAGGATTCGAATCCGGGACCAGGAGCAGAAAGAGGGCAGACAGAATCGAAGGAGCAGGGAACTGAGGAAGATCAAAAGGATGGAACTCAAAAAGATGAAACTCAAAAAGATGGAATGGAAATCACGGAGCCGGAGCAGACGGAAACAGGAATCACAGAACCGGCAGCCGGAGAGTCGGCATCAACGGCAGAACCCGAAGCGCCGCAGTCTGTCCCGGAGGAGACCATCGAAACCGGCGGCGCACCGCGTGAGATTCTCTACCCGGAGGCCGACACGATTCAGGAGACAATTTCCCCTGACCTTCTTGCTGACCAGCAGGCGCTCCTGAACCGCTTCTTCGTTGTCGATCCCAACACTTCAGTCCTGCCGGGCGAGATCGACGGCAGCACCCTGCTCGGAAAAGACCTGACCCTGCCGGAAAATGCCGAAGGCCCGCAGATTCTGATCTATCATACCCATTCGCAGGAAACCTTCGCCGATTCCCGTCCGGGAGAAAGGGCGGACACGGTAATCGGCCTCGGTGATGATCTGCAGGAGCTTCTGGAAAAGCAGTACGGATACGAAGTGCTTCATATTACAGAGGCATTTGACATGAAAGAAGGCTGTCTCGAGCGGAGCCGCGCCTACAACTACGCGGAGCCGGTCATCGCAGCGGCGCTGGAAGAACACCCGTCCATTCAGGTCGTGATCGACCTGCACCGGGACGGGGTCAATGGTTCAAAACGTCTTGTGACAGAAATCAACGGAAAGCCGACCGCGCAGATCATGTTTTTCAACGGCCTTTCCCGCACGAAAGAAAGCGGCGAACTGACAAGCCTGCCCAATCCGTATCAGGCGGAAAACCTTGCATTTTCCTTTCAGATGGAGTATGAGGCAGAACAGTATTATCCCGGCTTTTCACGCTGTATCTATTTAAAAGGCTACCGCTACAACCTCCATCTCCGCCCGAGATCTGTTCTTCTCGAGGTTGGTGCGCAGACGAATACGGTCGAGGAGGTGAAAAATGCAATGGGGCCGTTTTCGGATATCCTGCATAAGGTTCTGTCGGGCAAAAGTCCGGCATCAGGCGGATAAATTTATCTTGCTTTTTTGAGTGGAATTTCGTATCATACAAAATAGACAGATTGCGGGAGTACGAAATATGGAGCAATCTGGTATCGTAGGGAAAAAGCAGGAGGAAAAAACTTGTCAGGAATAGATCAGAGTAAAATTCGTAATTTTTGTATTATTGCCCATATCGACCATGGAAAATCAACCCTTGCGGACCGTATTATTCAGAAAACAGGCCTTTTGACCGAGCGTGAGATGCAGGATCAGGTGCTGGACAATATGGATCTGGAGCGTGAGCGCGGCATCACGATCAAGGCACAGGCAGTCCGTACCGTATACAAAGCGGCCGACGGCGAGGAGTACATTTTAAACATGATTGACACCCCGGGCCATGTTGACTTCAACTATGAGGTTTCCCGAAGCCTTGCCGCATGCGACGGCGCGCTGCTCGTTGTCGATGCATCGCAGGGTATCGAGGCGCAGACCCTTGCCAACGTCTACCTCGCCCTTGACCATGACCTGGATGTGTTCCCGGTCATCAACAAAGTAGACCTTCCAAGCGCCGAGCCGGACCGTGTAATTGCAGAGATCGAGGATGTCATCGGACTGGAAGCGCAGGATGCTCCGCGGATTTCCGCAAAAACCGGCCTGAACGTGGACGAGGTGCTCGAGCAGATCGTACAGAAAATTCCGGCACCGGAAGGTGATCCGACGGAACCGTTAAAAGCACTGATTTTCGACTCCGTCTACGATGCATACCGCGGCGTCATCATTTCCTGCCGTGTGATGGAAGGAAGCGTGAAAAAAGGAACGAGAATCCGCATGATGGCGACAGGCGCTGTCGAGGAAGTTGTCGAGGTCGGCTACTTCGGCGCAGGCCGTCTGATCCCGTGCGACGAGCTCTCCGCCGGAATGGTAGGCTATATCACCGCCAGCATCAAAAACGTGCGCGACACCCGCGTGGGTGATACCGTGACCGATGCCGACCGTCCGTGTGCAGAAGCACTGCCGGGCTACAAAAAAGTCAACCCGATGGTATACTGCGGCATGTACCCGGCCGACGGCGCACAGTACGGCGATCTGCGCGACGCGCTGGAAAAACTGCAGTTAAACGATGCATCCCTCTTCTACGAGCCGGAGACATCGGCAGCACTCGGCTTTGGCTTCCGCTGCGGTTTCCTTGGACTGCTTCACCTGGAAATTATTCAGGAGCGCCTGGAGCGTGAGTACAATCTGGATCTCGTGACGACCGCACCGAGCGTTATCTATAAGGTTCACAAAACCGACGGAACCGTCATTGACCTGACCAACCCGTCGAATCTGCCGGATCCGTCCGAGATTGATTATATGGAAGAGCCGCTGGTAAAAGCAGAGATTATGGTGACGACCGACTACATCGGACCGATCATGGAGCTCTGCCAGCAGAGACGAGGCCAGTATCAGGGAATGGAATACATGGAGACGACGCGTGCGATGCTTCATTACCATCTCCCGCTGAATGAGATTATCTACGATTTCTTTGATGCCTTAAAATCCCGCTCCAAAGGTTACGCGTCATTCGACTACGAGCTGCTCGGCTATGAGAGAAGCGAGCTTGTAAAACTCGATATCCTCGTCAATAAAGAAGAAGTGGATGCGCTGTCCTTCATCGTATTCGAGGGATCTGCCTACGAGCGCGGAAGAAAGATGTGCGAGAAGCTCAAAGAAGAGATTCCGCGGCAGCTCTTCGAAATCCCGATCCAGGCGGCTGTCGGATCGAAGATTATCGCCAGAGAAACCGTCCGCGCGATGCGCAAAGACGTCCTCGCCAAGTGCTACGGCGGCGATATTTCCCGAAAGAAGAAGCTGCTGGAGAAGCAGAAGGAAGGTAAGAAGCGGATGCGCCAGGTAGGAAACGTGGAGATTCCGCAGAAAGCCTTTATGAGCGTGCTGAAACTGGATGAAAATTAAGAGATAAAAATGAGACCGGCCTGTCGGCGCCGCCTGCTGTTGCGGGAGCGCAGGGGCCGGTCTTTCGATCGTACGGAGGAAAAGCAGAATGAATAAAAAAAGAAAACCACTGGAACTCTATGTGCATATCCCGTTCTGCATCCGGAAATGTGCCTACTGTGATTTTGTCTCGGGACCGGGCACGAAAGCAATGCAGAAGGAGTATGAAGAGGCTCTGCTGGCAGAAATCGATGCAGCGGAAGAGACGGCAGAAAGGGAAGTGATTTCCGTCTTTTTCGGCGGCGGAACACCATCCGCAGTGGATGCCGGAATGCTCGCCCGTGTGATGGAAAAACTGCGGAGCAAGTACGTTTTTTCAGAGGATGCTGAGATTACGCTGGAGGCCAATCCGGGAACGCTGGATGCGGAAAAACTGAAATGTTACAGGAAGAGCGGCTTCAACCGGATCAGTATCGGCTGTCAGTCGGTTCACGATGAGGAGCTGAAACGGCTGGGAAGAATCCACACGTTTGCGGAATTTCAGGAGAGTTTTGCACTGGCACGGGATGCCGGGTTTGCGAATATCAACGTGGATCTGATGTCAGGTCTGCCGGAGCAGAGTGAAGAGAAATGGGAAGAGAGTCTTCGGACGATCGCGGAGCTTTCTCCGGAGCACATTTCCGCCTACAGCCTGATCGTGGAGCCGGGAACCCCGTTTGCGGAGCAGAAACTGGATCTGCCGGATGAGGACACAGAACGCGAAATGTATGCCAGAACGGCGGAAATCCTCGCAGAATACGGCTTTTTCCAGTATGAGATTTCCAATTATGCAAAGCCGGGCTTCGCATGCCGCCACAATATCGGCTACTGGAAAAGGACGGATTATCTGGGGTTCGGGCCTTCCGCGGCATCGTTATTCGGAAACCGCCGGTGGACGAACACGGCAGATCGATCTTTGTATCTGAAAGCGTGCGGAGCACTGGAAAAGATCCGTGAGGATGAGGAAATTCTTTCCCGGCAGGATGCCATGGAAGAATTTATGTTTCTCGGCCTTCGAATGACACAAGGGATCTCGACGGCGGAGTTTGAGGAGAAGTTTGGAAAGGAGATCCATGCCGTATACGGCGGGGTTCTGAAGAAATACGAAGCGATGCATCTTTTACAGGAACACAGCGGGCGCCTGGTTCTGACACGCGATGGGATTTCCGTCAGCAATGTGATTCTGGCAGATTTTCTGCTGTAAAAAGATGATAAAGAAATAGAACAAATGTTTGCATAACGCACGGCGGTGTGCTATAATGGGAGAAAACGAGACAAGATTCCTGTCCCTGTCCGGACAGGGATTCCAATTAATAAGAGGAACAGTTATGGCAGAGAAAAAAGAGTTTATCAGAATACGGGGAGCCAGGGAGAACAACCTGAAAGCACTGAATGTCGATATCCCCAGAAACCAGTTTGTTGTATTTACGGGCCTCAGCGGTTCAGGAAAGAGTTCGCTTGCGTTTGACACGATCTATGCGGAGGGCCAGCGGCGGTACATGGAGAGCCTTTCCTCCTACGCGCGCCAGTTCTTAGGACAGATGGAAAAACCGAATGTGGACAGCATCGAAGGTCTGCCGCCTGCTATTTCGATCGATCAGAAATCGACGAACCGGAACCCGCGTTCCACCGTCGGAACCGTGACGGAGATTTACGATTACTTCCGTCTTCTGTACGCGAGAATCGGTATTCCGCACTGCCCGAAGTGCGGAAAAGTCATCAGCCGCCAGTCGGTGGACCAGATGGTCGATCAGATCATGGCACTCCCGGAGCGGACGAAAATCCAGCTTCTCGCGCCGGTTGTGCGCGGCCGCAAGGGAAGACACGAAAAGGTGCTCGAACAGGCAAAACGCAGCGGCTATGTCCGCGTGATGATCGACGGCAGCCAGTATGAGCTGTCCGAGGAGATTACGCTGGATAAGAACCTGAAACACAACATTTCCATTATTGTGGACCGTCTTGTAGTCAAACCGGACATTGAGAAACGTCTGACGGATTCCGTCGAGAATGTACTGGATCTGGCGGACGGCCTTCTGGTAGTCGACACGATGGACGGAAATCAGCTCAACTTCAGCCAGAGCTTTTCCTGCCCGGACTGCGGCATCAGCATGGAGGAGATTGAGCCGAGAAGCTTTTCCTTCAACAACCCGTTCGGCGCCTGCCCGAGCTGTGCCGGCCTTGGCTACAAGATGGAATTCGACGAGGATCTGATGATTCCGGATAAGACCGTATCCATCGCAGACGGAGCCATCACCGTGCTCGGCTGGCAGTCCTGCACGGACAAATCGAGCTATACGAGAGCCGTTCTCGATGCGCTGGCAGAGGAGTACGATTTTTCACTTTCCACTCCGTTCTGTGAATATCCGAAAAAAATCCACGATATCCTGATTTACGGAACGAACGGAAAATCCGTCAAGGTGCATTACCGCGGTCAGCGCGGCGTCGGTGTGTACGATGTGGCTTTTGAGGGGCTGATCAAAAATGTAGAGCGCCGCTACCGTGAGACCGGATCGGATTCTACAAAACAGGAATACGAAACCTTCATGCGTGTGACCCCGTGCCAGGCGTGCCATGGCCAGCGTCTGAAACCGACGTCGCTTGGTGTGACGGTCGGAGATAAAAATATTTTTGAAGTAACATCCCTTTCCATCGACAATCTGCAGAAGTTTATGCAGAACCTCGAACTCTCCGAACAGCAGCTGCTGATCGGAAAGCAGATTTTAAAAGAGATCCGTGCGCGTGTGAGCTTCCTTGCGGATGTCGGATTAAACTATCTGACCCTGGCGCGCGGAACGGCATCGCTGTCCGGCGGTGAGGCGCAGAGAATCCGTCTGGCAACGCAGATCGGCTCCGGCCTTGTCGGTGTCGCCTATATTCTCGACGAGCCGAGCATCGGTCTTCACCAGAGAGACAACGACAAACTTCTCGCGACGCTGAAACATCTGCGTGACCTCGGAAACAGCCTGATCGTCGTGGAGCACGACGAGGATACGATGCGCGCCGCTGACTGCGTTGTCGATATCGGCCCTGGAGCCGGTGAGCACGGCGGAGAGCTGGTGGCGATCGGAACGGCGGAAGATCTGATGAAAAATCCGAATTCCATCACCGGAAAATACTTAAGCGGAGAACTGAAAATTCCGGTTCCGTCCGAGCGCAGAAAGCCGACGGGTTGGCTGAAGGTAGTCGGAGCAAAAGAGCACAATCTGAAAAATATCAACGTGAATTTCCCGCTCGGTGTCATGACCTGCGTGACCGGAGTCTCCGGATCGGGAAAGAGTTCTCTTGTCAATGAAATTCTGTACAAACGGCTGGCAAGAGATCTGAACCGTGCGCGGACGATTCCGGGTGCACACAAAGACATCATCGGTATGGAACAGCTCGATAAGGTCATCGACATCGACCAGTCCCCGATCGGAAGAACACCGCGTTCCAATCCGGCAACGTACACAGGTCTGTTCGATCAGATCCGCGACCTGTTTGCGGCAACGCAGGATGCCAAGGCGCGCGGCTACAAGAAGGGAAGATTCAGCTTTAATGTGAAGGGCGGCCGATGCGAGGCCTGCGGCGGCGACGGTATCCTGAAGATCGAAATGCACTTCCTGCCGGATGTCTATGTGCCATGTGAGGTCTGCCATGGAAAACGGTACAACCGTGAGACACTGGAAGTCAAATACAAAGGAAAGAGCATCTACGATGTGCTGAATATGACGGTCGAGGAGGCACTGGAATTCTTCCGGCCGGTACCGTCGATTTTCCGGAAATTACAGACCCTGTACGATGTCGGCCTTTCCTACATCCGCCTCGGCCAGCCGTCCACCACGCTGTCCGGCGGAGAAGCGCAGCGTATCAAGCTCGCAGCAGAGCTGAGCCGCCGCGGCACGGGAAAAACAATCTACATTCTCGACGAGCCGACGACGGGACTTCATTTTGCGGATGTCCACAAACTGGTGGAGATTCTGCACCGCCTGTCCGAGGGCGGAAATACCGTCGTTGTTATCGAACACAATCTGGATGTCATCAAGACGGCGGACTATATTATTGATATCGGACCGGAGGGCGGAGACGGCGGCGGAACCGTGATTGCGTGCGGAACGCCGGAGGAAGTGGCCAAGAGCCCGGTATCCTACACCGGAAAATATGTCGAAAAATATCTCTAAAAAATCCTTTCCATTTTAAAAGGGATTGTATATAATAAGAAGCGGGTTGGGTTCAGAACACATTTGATCCTTTTGTGTTTCGGGTGTTTTGAACCCGAACTTATTCTATACAAATTTCAAACAGATTAAAATAAAGAAAAATAAAAGAGAACAGGAAAGGGGATTACTATGGCTGCAACGACCGATATCGGAATTGATCTGGGGACGTCCAGCATCCTGGTCTATGCCAAGGGAAAAGGCATTGTATTAAAGGAGCCGTCCGTAGTTGCGTATGATAAAGATGCAGATAAAGTACGGGCAATTGGAGAAGAAGCGCGTCAGATGATTGGACGGACACCGGGCAATATTATGGCGGTCCGGCCCATGCGGCAGGGCGTGATCACGGACTTTCTGATCACCGAGCGCATGCTGCGCTACTTTATCCAGAAGGCAATGGGAAGAAGAGCATTCCGGAAACCGAGAATCAGCATCTGTGTGCCGTCCGGTGTGACGGAAGTAGAGCGGAAGGCTGTGGAGGAGGCAACGTACCAGGCGGGAGCCCGGGAAGTGCTGATCGTGCCGGAGCCGGTGGCAGCGGCAATCGGATCCGGAATTGACATTACGAAACCATGCGGAAATATGATCGTGGACATCGGCGGAGGCACGACGGATATCGCTGTGATCTCGCTTGCGGGAACCGTTGTTTCTAATTCGGTCAAGATTTCCAGTGAGACATTTGACCAGGATATCATCCGCTATGTACGGAAAACATACAACGTATTTATCGGAGAACAGACCGCAGAGGCAGTGAAAATCCGGATTGGTTCCGCTTATCCGCGGGCCGAGGAGAAAACGATGGAGATCAAGGGAAGAAACGTCATCACCGGACTTCCGGCGACGATTACGGTTTCCTCCGACGAAATCCGAGGTGCCCTTGTCCAGACGACAAACCAGATTGCGGACGCGATCTGTGCCGTGCTGGAAAAAACGCCGCCGGAACTGGCATCCGATGTTTCCGACCGCGGCATTATCCTGACCGGAGGCGGCAGTCTCCTTGCCGGAATGGACGAGCTGATCCAGGAGCGGACCGGCATCAATACCGTGACAGCAGAAAATCCGGCGAGCGTCGTTGCGCTTGGAACCGGCCAGTACCGCGAAGTGATGAATGAATTTGAAAGCCAGTTTTGATAAAAGATGAGTGAAAAAGAAAAAGTAGAAGGCTACGTAGAACACATTATTTTCCGAAATGAGGAGAACGGCTATACCGTCCTGAATCTGAGCATGAAGGGGCGCGAGCTGACATGCGTCGGCACGCTTCCGATGATCGGAGAGGGCGAGCTGATCGAGGCTTCCGGAGATTATATTGAACATGCTGCCTATGGAAAGCAGTTCCGCATTGAATCCTATGAGACGAAAGTTCCACAGGATTCTGTTGCATTGGAGCGGTATCTCGGTTCCGGTGCGATCAAAGGAGTCGGTGCGGCGCTGGCGGCAAGAATTGTGCGCCGCTTCGGTGACGATACGCTTCGGATCATCGAGGAAGAGCCGGAGCGCCTCGCGGAGGTAAAGGGAATCAGCGAGCGGAAAGCGCGTGAAATTGCACAGCAGGTGGCAGAAAAAGCCGAAATGCAGAATGCGATGATTTTCCTCTCGGGATATGGCATTGCACTGAATCTCGGTGCAAAGATTTATCAGCAGTACGGGGACAATGTGTACCGGATTTTAAAGGAAAACCCGTATAAAATGGCGGAAGATATCGCAGGCGTGGGATTTCGGACGGCGGATGAGATTGCCGGAAAAATCGGGATTGCCGTGGACAGCGAATTCCGCATCAAGAGCGGTCTTTCGTATGTGCTGAATCAGGCGACGGCAGAAGGCCATGTCTATCTGCCGGAACCGGTGCTGCTTCGGAGAGGGCAGGAACTTCTCGGCGTAGAACCGGAGCGGATGCAGAAATCTCTGCAGGATATGGCAATCGACAAAAAAGCGGTCATCCGCGAGCTCCCGGCCGAACGGGAAGGGGATGAGCCGCTGCGGATTGTGTACGCCAGCCAGTATTATTATCTGGAACTGAGTACGGCGCGCATGCTGCATGAGCTGAATATTACATGCGAGGAAGACCGTGAGGCAATCGAAAAGCGGATCGGAAAGATCGAGAAAAAATATCAGATCGAGCTGGATGAGATGCAGAAGACGGCAGTCGTTGAGGCGGCATACAGCGGTCTTATGATCCTGACCGGAGGTCCCGGAACCGGAAAAACGACGACCATCAATGCGATGATCCATTATTTTGAGGCAGAAGGCCTCGACATTTTCCTGGCAGCGCCGACCGGAAGAGCGGCGAAACGAATGACAGAGGCAACTGGCTGTGAGGCATGCACGATCCATCGTCTTCTGGAACTGACGGGAAATGTGGATGATTCCTCGGCAAATGTGCATTTTGAGCGGAACGCAGATAATCCGCTCAACGCGGATGTCATCATCATTGATGAGATGTCGATGGTTGATATCCACCTGATGCATGCCCTTCTTTCCGCGATTGTGCCGGGAACAAGGCTGATCCTGGTGGGAGACCAGAACCAGCTTCCAAGTGTCGGCCCGGGCAGTGTCCTCCGGGATCTGATCCGTTCGGAATGCTTTCCGATTGTCTGCCTGACACACATTTTCCGGCAGGCATCCCAGAGCGATATTGTTGTCAATGCACATAAGATCCATAATGGGGAAGAGGTTATACTGGACAATAAGAGCAAAGATTTCTTCTTTTTGAAACGGTACGATGTCAACGTGATCTGGAAAGTGCTGGTGACGCTGGTGTCCCAGAAACTGCCGCGTTATGTGGATGCCCGCCCGCAGGATATCCAGATTCTGACTCCGATGCGGAAAGGTGCACTCGGCGTGGAAAATCTGAATCAGATTCTGCAGAAATACCTGAACCCGCCCGCACCGGACAAAGCCGAGCGGGAAAATGGAGGTAATATCCTCCGCGAGGGCGACAAGGTCATGCAGATCCGCAACAATTACCAGATGGAGTGGGAAATCCGCGGCATCAACGGAATCGTGGCGGAGCGCGGTATGGGTGTATTCAACGGAGACCTCGGCATGATCCGGAGTATCAACCCGTATACCGAGGTGATCACCGTGGAGTTTGAGGAAGGAAAATTCGCAGACTATACGTTCAAACAGGCGGACGAGCTGGAGCTCGCCTACGCCACAACGATACATAAAGCGCAGGGAAGCGAGTACCCGGCGGTTGTGATTCCGCTGCTCGGCGGCCCGCGCATGCTGATGACGCGGAATCTTTTGTATACGGCCGTGACGAGAGCCAGAAAGTGCGTCACCATCGTTGGAAGTGATGTGACATTCCAGGCAATGATCGGAAATCATATCGAGGCGAACCGGTATACAACGCTCGCCAGAAGAATCTGGGAAATGCGGGAAGAAAACGCGTAAACACGTTTTTCCGGGGCATGGATGCGGCTGCATCCGGCAGAGTGGATAAGGGAAAGCGCAGGTTACATGAAAGAAAAAAATAAAACAGGAAACTGGCTTTTAAACGCAGTTTATCCGAGACGATGTCCCATCTGTGACGGACTGCTGTCACGTGAGGAGCCGTATCTATGCCGGAATTGTGTGGAAAAGATCCATCCGATTCTGGGCGCGCGGTGCAAAAAATGCGGGAAACCCGTGGGAAGTGAGGAAGAGTTCTGCCGGGACTGCAGCAGAACGAGGCACAGCTTCGACCGCGGTTTTGCGCCGTACGGTTACCACGGGGAACTTGAGGCTTCCCTGATGCGGTTCAAATATCATGAACGGCAGGAATACGCCGGATTTTATGCTCACGCGGCGTTTTTCTATGTGGGAAAGCAGATCCAGAGAAGAAATCCGGAGGTGCTCGTTCCGGTGCCGCTTCATCCGGCGAGACAGCGGCAGCGCGGCTACAATCAGGCGGAGGTATTTGCAGAAAAGCTGGCAGAAGAAATGGAACTTCCCATGAATGCCCGCCTGATCCGCCGTGTGAAAAAAACAAAACGCCAGAAAGCGCTTAGTCCCGCCGAGCGGCGGAAAAACCTGGAGGGAGCTTTTGCATTGGCAAAGCCGGGACAGATGAAATACTGCCGGATTCTTCTGGTAGATGACATTTTCACAACGGGAAGCACGGTTGATGCCATTGCGTCACTGTTGAAAGTGAATGGAGCAGAACAGGTGGATTTTGTTTGTGCGGCAATTGTAAAATAGTGTGTGAATATTTTGAGAATAGCTTTCCAATATCGGAAACATATGGTAAAATAAACATAATTTAGAACGGGAAGAGGAGACCAAGAGGCATGTTGGACGAAAAAAGGATTCGTCAGATGACAAAACTGGCTTTTTTCGAAAAAAAAGAAGAAAAAAATGCCTTACGAATCGGCCGCTATTTTCGGAGTGATTACATCGGAAAAGAGCTTCTGAAAAATTTTTTTCTGGCTTCCATCGGATACATTCTGGTACTTGCGGTTGCAGTCTTATATCATATTGAATGGTTGGTGGACGAGATAGACACAATCGACCTGCAGTTTGCAGCAGGGTGTCTGATCGCGTCCTATCTGTGTTTTCTGGCAGTCTATTCCATTGCCGTGTATGTGATCAGCACGATCCGTTACCAGGGAGCACAGAAAAAGCTGAAATGGTATGGAAAAGAGCTGGATGACCTGCAGAACATGTATGAGGAACAGGAAAAAAGCGGGAAGAAATCCGGGCGCAGGAGGAAGGAAACATGACAGTATTGATTGAACTGAAAGAAAAATTAAAAGAGTTTTACGGCTCCTGCAGCGGAATCGTACTTCCGATTGTGAAATTTCTGCTCGCTCTTGCTGTATTTCGTGGTATTAATTCCAATCTCGGCTATCTGAAGATGCTGGACAGCATGTATGTGGTATTGATTCTGTCACTGATCTGCGCTATCTTGCCATTGAATGGAATGGTTTTCCTTGCAATGCTGGTGATCATCGGCCACTGCTTTGCACTTCACATGGTAATCGCGGGTCTTGCGGCGCTGGTTCTGCTGGTGCTCTGGTTTCTATATCTTCGCTTTGTGCCGAAGGATGCGCCGGCACTCCTTTTAACACCGCTCGCATTCTGGCTTCACGTGCCATCTGCCGTTCCGGTTGCCTATGGTCTTGCCGGCACGCCGCTCTCTGCATTTTCAGCAGCCTGCGGTGTCGTTGTCTACTATATGTGCGACATGATTCACGGAAAAATGGAGCCGCTGCTTCATGCGGCGGAAGCACCGGAGATCACGGCAGTCGTACAGGAATTTTTCAACGGCCTCTTCCGCAATGAGGAAATGCTGCTGGTTCTGATCGCCTGCGCACTGACCGTACTTCTTGTCAATGCAATCCGCCACAGCAGTACGGACTATGCATGGCAGATTTCCATTGTGGCAGGTTCGGTTGCCTATGCGGTTATTATGATTGCCGGAAGCCTGGCACTGGATGTACAGATTGCACTCCCGATGGTTCTGATCGGGGCGGCGGCCGGCTGTCTGGTTGGATTTGTTCTGGAGTTTTTCCTGTTCGGTGCAGACTACACCCGGACAGAATACCTGGAATATGATGACGACGATTATTATTACTACGTAAAAGCCGTTCCAAAATTCAATGTGACAAAGGCACAGCGCCGTGTGACTTATATTCGGAATGAAAAGAAAAAAGAACCGGATCTGACAGACGAGGAACTCGATGCTCTGGCAAATCTTGGACATACAGAAGAATCCGGGAACAGCAGGGATCTTGATGAGATCGAGAAAAAAGAAGAAATAGAAGAAATAAACGAAACAGAAGAAATTCAGGAAGAAGAAATTCCGCCGCTGGACGAGGGCGATTATCAGGATGTGGATTATAAGAGCATGCTGGAGGACACCTTAAAGGATCTTTAAAAGAATTTTGAAAATCAGAAGAAAACCGGACGGGGGAAAAGAAAGGAAGTGACAGTGTGCGTGGCGTGTGGAACTGGATTGTCACAAGAACGGCAGACTACGGGCTGCCAAAACAAATTGAACTGATTGATATTGTGCAGATTCTGCTCATTGCATTTTTCGTCTATCACCTAATCCGCTGGCTGCAGAATACAAAGGCCTATACGCTGATGAAAGGTATTTTTCTGATTGGTGTCTTTGTCATCATTGCAAACGTGCTGAAAATGCAGACGATTCTGTGGCTGTTCGGAAACATCGGCGGGGCGGCGATCACAGCGGTTGTAATTATCTTTCAGCCGGAGCTTCGAAGAGTGGTCGAGCAGATTGGAGAAAAGAATCCGCTGTCTGCTATTTCTTTTGCGAGCGGCCAGGAGGAAAATGAACGGTTCAGTGACAAAACCATCAATGAACTGGTAAGGGCCAGTTTTGAAATGGGAGAAGTAAAGACCGGAGCGCTGATCGTCATCGAAAAGACCATCACCCTGGAGGAATATGAAAAGACCGGAATCCCGATTGACGGCGTTCTGACCAGCCAGCTGCTGATCAATATTTTCGAACACAATACGCCGCTGCACGACGGAGCCGTGATTGTACGGAACAACCGTGTCACGGCAGCAACATGTTACCTGCCGCTGTCCGACAACATGGATCTGAACAAGAATCTTGGAACACGCCACCGTGCAGGTGTCGGCATCAGTGAGGTGACGGATTCCTTTACGATTATTGTCTCCGAGGAAACCGGAAATGTGTCGTATGCTTCCGGCGGAGAACTCCACACGGCAGTAACACCGAGCGACCTTCGGGAGCAGCTTCACAAAATCCAGAAGCTCGCGAAAAAACCGGAAGAGAAGAAAGGATGGCATATCGGCGGAATGCGTCAGAAAGTGGAGGGAGAGAAGAAATGAAAAAGAAAATTCTGAAAAAGCTTCTGAACAATCTCCCTTTGAAAATTCTTTCTATCCTGATTGCCATTGTAATCTGGTACGTTGTGGTCAGTGTGAATGACCCGATTGTGAAAGAGCGCTTTGATGTCCCCGTGCAGGTGACCAATGAAGCCTACATCGCAGCCGGAAAGAAAACATACCAGATTGAGGAGGAATACCAGACGGTCACAGTTACTGTCACGGACAACAACTCGGTTGTCAGCCGGCTGAAAGCATCGGATATCACCGTCACGGCCGATCTGACCCAGATTGTGACGATGGATACAAACCCGGTTTATGTGCCGATCAAGGCAACGTGCTCCATGGTAAAACAGGAAAAACTGAGCACAGTGACAGCAACGATCCCTGTGGAAATCGAGGATGTGGACAGCGAAAAATTCCCGATCACAATTGACGCAGGAAATACGAAACCGGCAAAAGATTACGAAGTGGGAACGATGACTTCCGATCCGGAGAGCATCACCATTTCCGGCCCGACGTCCCTGATCAATAAGATCAGCAGTGTGGTGGCAAAAGTAGATGTAACCAATATGCGGAACTCCGGAACCGTCACGGCGGATCTGATGATTATTGATAAAAACCAGGATGAGATGCCGGAATCCCAGATGGAATTTTTGAATTTCGACAGCGGCTCCCCGCAGGTGGATGTGGATATTGAACTGTGGCGCCGTGTATCCGGTATTAAGCTGAGTGCACTGTACAGCGGAACTCCGGCAGACGGCTATCAGATTAAAAATATCTATACCACACCGGAGGAAATCACCGTTGCCGGATCCGAGGAGGCACTTGCAAAGCTGGCGGATGAAGGCAATACGATTGAAATTCCGGAAGACTATACCTCCGTTGCAGGACAACGCTCCGATGTGGAGACGACGGTTGACTTAAGCGATGTTCTCGCCGATGTGACAGATCTGAAAGTATCCTCCAGTTCGTCTGCATCCGTTACCGTTCACGTAACGGTTATGCCGAATGAGAGCAGGGAATTTGAACTTGATGTCGATCAGATCGAGACGAGCAATCTTCAGTCCACTTATACCGTTCTGTATGATCAGACACAGCTTGCAATCCGCATTAAAGCATCGGACAAAAATCTGGCCAAATTAGATACTTCCCAGATCAACGCATCCATAGATCTGAATGGAATGGGTGTCGGGGATTACGAGGTACCGGTAAAAATCACACTGCCGGATGGCTATGAGCTCGTAGACAGTGTCAAGACAACGATTCATATCAAAGAAAAAGCAGTAGCAAATAAAACGACAGGAACAAATTAGGAGGGAAACCAATGGTAAGCGGAAAAGTGACCGTGAAAAATCCAACCGGCCTTCATCTTCGCCCGGCCGGAACCCTGTGCAAACAGGCAATGCAGTTTAAATCATCTATTACATTCCACTACGGAGATGGAAATACAGCAAATGCAAAGAGCGTCTTAAGCGTCCTTGGCGCATGCGTCAAATGCGGAGACGAAATTGAGCTGTTCTGCGAGGGAGAGGACGAGGAGGAAGCTCTGCAGTTCCTTGTCAATTCCATCCGGACGGGACTTGGGGAAGAACTGTAAGGAGAAAGAACAATGAAGAAATATGATTATGTTCTGGTTGGCGCCGGTCTGTATTCCGGAGTGATTGCTTATCTTGCCGGTCAGGCAGGGAAAAGCTGTCTTGTACTGGAACGAAGAGATCATACAGGCGGAAATATTTACTGTGAAGAAATCGAGGGAATTCATGTACACAAGTATGGAGCGCATATTTTCCATACTTCGAATAAAGAGGTGTGGCAGTTTGTCAATTCGCTGGCAGAATTCAACCGTTATACAAACTCGCCGATTGCCAACTACAAAGGCGAAATTTATAATATGCCGTTCAATATGAATACCTTCAGTAAAATGTGGGGAATCCGCACACCGGAAGAGGCGAAAACAATCATCGAAGAGCAGAGAAAAGCTGTTCCGGGAGAGCCGAAAAATCTGGAAGAGCAGGCGATCAAACTGGTTGGAAAAGATATTTATGAAAAGCTGGTCAAGGGTTATACAGAAAAGCAGTGGGGAAGAGACTGCAGTGAGCTGCCGAGCTTTATCATCAAACGGCTTCCGGTGCGCTTTACGTATGACAACAACTATTTCAATGACCTTTATCAGGGAATTCCGATTGGCGGCTATAACGTTCTGACAGAGCGGCTTTTTGAAAAAGCGGATGTACAGACAGGTGTTGATTTTCTGGAAGATAAAGGAAAGTACCTGGCGATGGGTGAGAAGGTGATTTACACCGGAGCGATTGATGCGTTTTACGATTATGCACTTGGCAAGCTGGAATACCGTACGGTGCGCTTTGAAACAGAAGTGCTGGATACCGACAATTATCAGGGCGTGGCTGTAGTAAACTACACCGATCGGGAGACACCGTATACGCGTGTGATCGAACATAAGCATTTCGAATTCGGAACCCAGAAAAAGACCGTCATTTCCAGAGAGTATTCCACCGACTGGAAAGAGGGGATGGAGCCGTACTACCCGGTGAATGATGCCAGAAACCAGGAACTTTATCAGAAATATGCCGCACTTGCGGAAAAAGAAGAGAAAGTTATCTTTGGCGGAAGACTTGGAGAATACAAGTATTACGATATGGATAAAGTCATTGAGGCTGCACTGAACCAGTGGGAGAAAATGCAGCGGTAGGAAAAGAACTGCAAACGGAAATCAATCAAAACGGACTGCACACTTGACAGCAGTCCGTTTTTTGACTATATTATAAACGATATCCGGCTGGAAAATACCGGAAAATAAGAAAATGAAAGAGGTCGTTATGAGAAAAGAATATGATGACGAGGATGAAATCCCGGAAAGACGCCATTCCTCAGGAAAGAAAAAGAAGAAATTCGGCTGGGTTAATGTGCTCACCATCCTTCTCGTAGTTGTACTGGTTGTGCTCGTCGGTGTCTATGCTGTAATCAATCACTATTACAGCAAGAGTAACTACGTAAGCGACGATAAAATCACGATCAATAAATCCACAGAGGTTGAGACCGAAAGTACCGGGTTGACTGATGAGGAGACGGATGCCCTGCAGTCTGAGATTTTAAATGAGACACAGGACATTGAACTTCCAAACAACAATAACGTGTACAACATTCTGCTGATCGGTGTTGACCGTCGTGACAAAACGTGGTATGGAAACTCCGATTCCATGATTCTGATGTCCATCAATAAAGATACAAAACAGATCCACATGACATCCTTTATGCGTGACCTGTATGCAAATATCCCGGATGTCGGTGTGAAAAAACTGAATGCAGCCTGCGCATATGGCGGCGGTCCGCTGGTTGTACGAACCATCGAGGACAACTACAAACTGCCGATTGACAATTATGCAAGTGTTGACTTCGATTCCATGATTGACATTATCAATGCCATCGGCGGAATCGAGCTTTCGCCGAGCGATGATGAAATCCGTGTAGCGAACCAATATGTTGATGAAATGTGCAGACTCCGTAATGTGGATGCTTCCGCCCACCAGTATACAGCAGGCGGAGAGCAGCATGTGGATGGCTATCAGGCAGTTGCATATGCAAGAATCCGTTACGTTGGAAATTCTGATTATCAGAGAACGGAGCGTCAGCGAGAGGTTTTAAGCAAGATGATGCAGAAAATGAAATCGTCAAGCGTAACAGAACTGAGTGCACTGGCGGATACCATTCTTCCAAGTGTTACCCATAACATTGATCAGTCTACATTGATGACATTGATCGGAGAGCTGCCGACAATTCTGTCCTACGAGATTGTACAGAGCCGTGTACCGTACGACGACTTGTACTCCAGCAAGGGTGAGATGCTTGTTCCGGACTTCGCAGCAACCATCTCGAGACTTCAGACAGAGATCTATGGATCTACCACGGTAAACGAATAAAAGAACAGTAAAAAGCCTTCTGTTTCCGGTCAGAAAACCGGGGTCAGGAGGTTTTTTCTGCCCGAAAAACAGGAAAAAACCATAAGAAATTTGTAAGGTATTTTACCGGCGGATAACTTGAAATAGATGGAAAAATGTAGTAAGCTATAAATTGTATAAGAGTAAAAAAATGGGAGGATGAATAAGAATGAAAAGAAAGTTTCTGGCCGCAGCCGTACTTGGCGTCATGGTAAGTGTTACACCAGCCGGTGCATATGCAGCTTCTACAGAAACCAGTCCATTACCGGTAAATTCGGAAAGTGATACTGTAGCTCAGGCCGAAGACGAAGAAACGACTCCGACTCCGGCGCCAACTGAGACCCCAGAGGTTACACCGAGTGAGACTCCGGCTCCAACCGAAGCACCGACCGCAACACCAACTGAGACCCCTTCCGAGACACCGACGCCGAGCGCAACTCCGGCTCCGGAAGTAAGTAATCTGAAGGAAGGCTGGAACAGCGTTGAAAAAGATGGAAAGAAACAGTTTCAGTACGGAGTTCTGGATGAGAATAATAAGGTGGTAGCTGCTACCGGACCAATAGAAATCGACGGCGTCGATTATGCGTTTGACGAAAATGGCTATATGCTGACCGGTGAAGTAGAGCTGACGGATGAAGATGGAAAAACCGGAATCTACTACTTTGAGACAGAAGGGGAAGATCCTGCAAAAGATGAACTTGGTTCGAGACAGCAGGGTATTTGTGAAGGAAAAGTATTTGCACCGGAACTGAAAAAAAATGAACTTGTTACCATCAAATTTGAGGATGGCAGTGTGGATGATTACTATGCCGATGAAGAAGGCTATGCAGTCTGGAGCACAACTCAGAAAGTAGGAGATGTAACATATCTGTTTGGCAATGATGGAACCCGCGTAAAAGAGGCAGGTTTCCAGACTGTTGTTGATGAAAACAATGTAACGCATACCTATTATCTGAATGCAGAAGACAGCACTGTATCTCTTGGAAATCACAATGCGTATCAGCAGGGAGATCGTACGGTAAGCTGGTTGACGGTTGGCTCTAACTGGTACTTAGTGGATGCGGAAACAGGGGAACTTCTTTCAGGATGGCAAAAGGTAGATACAGCAATCTACTATATGAAACCAGCTTCCTTTGATGCAAACGGAAATTTGAAAGATGGAAGTTTCGAGATGGAAACCGGTAATCAGAAAAATAAATCCGGCTGGGCACAGATTGATGGAAAATGGTACAGCTTCTGCAGCTGGGGCGGCGTACGGACAGGCTGGTTCAATTACGATGGAAATAAATATTATCTCCATGAAGACGGTCATATGGAAGACAACGCGCTGAATGTGAACGGAACCATGTATCTCTTCAAGAGCTGGGGCGGCATGTGTGTCAACGATGTTGGAAGCTATAATGGAAATTATTATTACGTTGGTGCTGACGGAGCCGTTTCGACGACAACAGGATGGAAAAAAATTAAAACCAGCACGCAGACAATCTGGTACTGGGCAACTGCAGACGGCGGAAAACTGCTGACGAATTCCTGGCTGGATTACAATGGAAACAGCTATTATCTGAAAGCCGATGGAAAAATGGCTTTTAATGAGTGGCTGGATAACACCTATTACTTCCGCAGCTGGGGTGCGGCCTACAAAAACGCATGGGCAAAAGTCAACAATGTATGGTATTATTTTGACGGAAATGGAAAGAAATATACCAGCGGCTGGCTGACCTACAAAGGAAATAAGTATTATCTGAAATCCGATGGAACCATGCTTGCCAATGAATGGCTCGATGGAAAATACTACTTCAAGAGCTGGGGTGGTATGTATAAAAACGAATGGGGCAAGTCCGGCGATACCTGGTACTGGTTTAATGCAGATGGAACCAAACGGACGCAAAAAGGCTGGTTCCTCTATGATAAAAATTATTATTATCTGGATAAAGATGGAAAAATGCTGACCGGCTGGGTTTACCATGACGGTAACTATTATTACATGAAGAGCTGGGGCGGCATGGCACATGACGAGTGGATTCTTCATGATAAGAACTGGTACTACTTCAAGAGCTGGGGCGGCATGTACCATGATCAGTGGCTGACACTGAACGGTTCTCAGTATTATTTCCGCAGCTGGGGCGGAAGATATCAGAACTGCACCGCTACGATCAATGGAAAACAGTACAAATTCGATGCTTCCGGACGCAGAATCACGGAAGGATGGGAGTACATCGGAAAATACCGCCGTTACCGCAAAGCAGACGGTTCTTTGATGGAGGATGTGACAAGCATCTTCAATCCGTCATCCAAATACATCACAGTAGACAGAACCCGCGGACGTGTCACCATTTACGGCTATAACAGTGCAACCGGTTCTTACGATACCCCGATCAAATCAATGATCTGCTCCGTAGGAAATCCAATCAGTTACACTGCAGCAGGAACATATAAAATCGGCTGGCAGTTGAAAAAGAAGCAAATGAGAGGTGAAGATTATGTGTGCTGGGCACCATATGTATCACAGATTTATGACGCTGTTTACTTCCATGGCGTAGCAAGCAGCACACCGGATCTGAATATGATCTCTGCCGTAGACTTCAATTCCCTGGGATCACCGATGTCACATGGTTGTGTCAGACTGACTGCAATCGATGCAAAATGGATTTATGATAACGTCAGCAGCGGAACAACGGTCCGCATTGGCGACAATCTGGATTATCCGCTGACAAACCCGACCCGTTATACCTGGACAGGCGGTGCTTTCGGAAGCGATCCGACATATCGATAAAAAATAGAACAGGAATACCTGTATGAGAAAATCCATCGGGGCAGCAGTGCCGCCGATGGATTTTCTGATAAGAAGACATCGGCCATTTTACAGGAAAGGAAGACAGATACGATGGAATTACAGGAAAAGAAAAAGAACCGGACAGAACAGAAAACAGATATGCAGAATAAGGAAAAGGTATTGCTTACCCAACTTGACGAGATTGCAAAACAGGATCTCTGTCTGGCATTCTCCGGCGGTGTGGACAGCAGTCTGCTGCTGAAGCTTGTCATGGATGCATCTGCAAAATATGGAACAAAGGTTTATGCAGTAACCTTTCAGACACGGCTGCATCCGCCCTGCGACCTGGAGACAGCGACAAGAGTAGCAAAGGAGGTTGGCGCTGTTCATGAGGTCCTTTTTGTTGATGAGCTGGAGCAGGAGGCAATCCGTTACAATCCGGAAAACCGCTGCTATCTCTGTAAGCACTATCTATTTGGGAAACTTCTGGAATTTGCCCGCGATCACGGTGTCACCCAGGTACTCGACGGAACAAATGAGGATGACCTTCATGTCTACCGGCCGGGGCGAAAAGCGCTGAGAGAATATGGTGTCATCAGCCCGCTTGCAGCGTGTCATGTGACAAAAACAGAGGTAAAAGCACTTGCTGCAAAGTACGGCGTTTCCGTAGCACACCGTCCATCCACTCCATGTATGGCGACACGCCTTCCCTACGGGGCAGAAATTAACTATGACGTTCTGGATCGGATTGCGGACGGCGAAGCATGGCTTCATACGCTGTTCGGTGCGGAAGAGAATCTCCGCCTGCGTGTACATGGCGATGTGGTGCGTCTTGAAATCTCACCGGAGCGTATGGGGGAAGTGCTTGAGAAGAGAGAAGAAATGATTGCATATCTGAAAAAGCTCGGCTTTTCTTACCTGACGATGGATCTGGAAGGGTTCCGTTCCGGCAGTATGGATGAGAAAATAACACAGAAAGAGGAAACAAAATGAAAGCAATTTTAAGTGCGGACCGCAAATGGGGTCTGGGATATCAGGGACGGCTGCTGGTAAGTATTCCGTCTGATCTGCGATTCTTCCGTGAAACTACGATGGGACACGTTGTCGTGATGGGAAGAAAGACACTTGCTACACTCCCGGCAGGGCAGCCCTTAAAAGGCAGAACGAATATTATCTTAAGCCGTGATTCGGAATGGACTGTCCGCGGCGCAACCGTTGTCCACAGTATCAAAGAGCTGATGGAAGTGTTAAAGCCGTATGAGGACGACGATATTTATGTTGCGGGCGGCGGAGAAATTTACCGTCAGCTTCTCCCATACTGTGATACGGCATACGTCACACGAATTGACATGACGTATCAGGCGGATACCTTCTTTGAGGATCTTGACGAATCACCGGATTGGGAGATGGTAGAAGAGGGCGATGAGCAGACCTGCTTTGATATTGAATTTTATTTCACGGAATACCAAAGAAAGAATGAAAAGGCAGAACGCCCGAGATAAGGGTAAGACAGGACGTAAAAAACGGAGAAACCACAGAAAAAGCGGTTTCTCCGTTTTTTTTCATATAGGATACAAAAAGTATCAGTGCTGTCCGCCTGCAGAAAGCTCCAGCATTTTTTTCTTAATATCATTTTCGAGCTGTACCAGCTCAACTTCAGCGGCGGCACGTTTCTGGCGGCCGTCCTCCTGAATCTTCATCACTTCATCGAGGGTAGAGATCAGGCTCTGGTTCGTCTGTTTTAAGGTTTCCATATCGACGATACCGCGCTCAGATTCTTTTGCAGTCTCGATCGTTGCCATCTTCAGATTCTCCGCATTCTTTTTCAGAAGCTCATTTGTCATATCCGAAACCTGGCGCTGTGCTTTGGCAGCCTCAGTCGAGTGATGAACGCCGAGTGCAATGATCATCTGGTTTTTCCAGAGCGGAATGGTGTTGACGAGTGTGGATTGGATCTTTTCGGCCATTACAGAATCGCTGTTCTGAAGCATGCGGATCTGCGGCGCTGTCTGGATCGAAACCATACGGGTCAGTTCCAGATCATACAGTTTCTTCTCAAATCGGTTGCAGAGATCTTCGAGATCCTTGGCAGCCTGTGCATCTTCGGCCTTTCCGGTCATCTGCGCTTTATTCTGCAGATCACGGAGTTCTGTGGAACGTACCAGCTCCAGCTTTTTCTTTCCAGCGAGAATGTACATGGTCAGCTCTTTAAAATAATTCAGGTTCTGTGCATACATCTGATCCAGAATGGCAATGTCTTTCAGAAGCTGCCGCTGGTGGCCGTCGAGCACGTCACAGATTTTATTGACATTCACCTCTGCCTTGTCATACTTCGCTTTCATTGCATTGATTTTGTTCGTGCTTTTCTTAAAGAAAGAGAATGGTCCCTTTTCTTCTTCTGCGTCAAACGTTTTCAGCTCTGTCACAACAGAGGTGAGCAGATCGCCGATTTCCCCGAGATCTTTGCTTCTGACGTTCTCCAGCGTTTTCTCGGAGAAGTCTGCCATTTTCTTCTGTGCACCGGCACCGTACTGCAGAATGCCGTTTGTATTGGCAAGATCAATCTGGGAAACAAAGGCATCCACCATGGCTTTCTGTTCGTCGGACAGAACAGAATCATCCATGACCTCTTTCTTTTCTTCCGGCTGCTGTACCGGAAGTTCCGGTTCCGGCTCCGGAGTGCCGAAACTTAAGCTTGGAATTTCAGTGGTGTCCTTTACAAAATCATTCATGTTTTCTATTCTCCTTTTCTTCGGTACGGAAACGTAACCGGTGATTTGATTTCAATTGTATAGCTTTGAATAGTTACATGTGAAGCGGCTCAATATCCTGCGTTGACGGACCTGCCTGATTTGTCAGTCCCTCCTGCGCCAGCATCGTCTGCAGAACAGAGATATCAGAAGAAATATCCCATGCCGTTGTCTGGAACAGATCATCAAGCAGCTTTTCGAATGCGGCATTGATGGTATCCAGTGTGTCCTCGATTTCCTTCTTGGTTCGGAGGATATTGTCGCTTTGAATTGGTTCGTTCTCAAAGGAACGGTAAGCGTCGAGCAGCTTCCAGGTTGTCGGCATATAGTAATCCATAAATTTCCGCAGGGCGGCGGCTTCTTTTGGGCGCTTTTTTGCCTCCTCGAGAATCCGGGTAACAACCGTTTCGAGACGACTCAGCTTGGCTGTGATGACTTCACCCGGCAGATCCAGGTTGCACTGATGGATCTTCTGAATATACGATTCACATTCTTCCAGCATCTGCTGGTATTCCGGCGTTACACCGGAGGCCTCCAGCTGTTCACGTGCTTTCTGCTCAGCAATCTGCTGTTCCTTCTGGCTGGCGAGCATTGCGCGGTACTGGTCGTAGCAGTCATTTGTCACCATCAGACAGGTACCATTCTCGTCGAGGTGGCCCTGGCGCAGCATGGATTTATCAATCATGGTCGTAATATCGGTCAGAAGCTCACCTTTCTCACAGTGCATACTGTCGCAGAGTTCTTTCGTGGAAATATATTCCTTTGTGCCGATCAGCGTACAGATCTGGCGGAAATGGCGGACCAGACGCCGGTTTTTACTTCCCTTTTTCAGAAGAATGCCGCCGCCGATGGTAAATGCGGCAAAAATAAGAGAAGGAATCAGCGCGCTGTTGTCTGGACCTGCAAATAAGGAATACAGACTAAGCGTTGTGCAGCAGCCGAACAGTCCGGTGACACCCCAGCCGGCAGCCGTCTGAAATCCGCCGACAAGTGCAAGATCGGTGGATGGCATAAAGCGCTCGCGCAGTACACGACGTTCCTGTATGCGGCTGTTCCATTCCGTATTCTGCGGGGTCTGCCAGGTATGGGAAGGTTTGGGAACCGGGTTCGCGCTCTTACCCGGCATCGTGCCTCCCGGCCCGTAGGAATAGTGATGCGGTCCGGTCTGCTGCGCTGTATTATTATGGGAAGAATGCTGGCTGCTGTAGGAAGTATCTGCGGAATAGCCGCGGGACGGCTCCTGTGTGCCATTTGCACGGAATGGTCCCTTCCGGTTTGGGTAGACAAACTGGTTGATGGTGTCTGAAATCTTCTGGTTTAATTCCTGAAAATCCTGAGAATTTACAGCGTTATCCACAAGCTTTCCAATACTGTCGCCGACATCCTTTAAATCATCTTCAAAACTCATGACAGTTCCTTTCTGATGAGGTACTTTTTCTGTGTACCGTTTTCCATTTATTATACAATGCGATTGGAAATCTTACAAGCATACAGTGCTTAATTTTCTATGAAGCTGGAGCTGACGGGAATGGTTACAGTTCACAGGAAATGATTTTGTTTTTGGATGAGTTGAAAGAAAGCAGTAACTATTATATACTAAAGAATATCGAATGTCAGAAAAAATCAAATCAGAATAAAGGGGCCGCAATACTAAATGAATAAAAACGAAATTATCCAGATACAGGGAATGGAATATAAAGAAATGACAAAACAGCTTTTGAACAAATGTGCCTTAGCTACGCTCATTCCTTCGAAGGTCAGTCTCATCGGTATTAAGCCAAATCTGGTAGCACCTGTCCCGGCGGAGTTTGGAGGGACGACACATCCGGAGGTGGTTGCGGGGATCATCGAATATCTTCAGGAAAACGGATTTACTAACCTTCAAATCATGGAAGGTTCCTGGGTCGGGGATAAGACGGAGGAATCGTTTGAGGTCTGTGGATACCGTATGCTTTCGGAACAGTACGGCGTTCCGCTTATCGATGCGCAGAAGGAAAAAAGCATGCCGGTGCAGTGTGGTGATATGGAACTTCAGATTTGCGAATGTGCGAAAAAGGTGGATTTTATGATCAATGTCCCGGTCATGAAAGGCCATTGCCAGACTAAAATTACCTGCGCACTGAAAAACATGAAAGGTCTCTTGCCGAATAAAGAAAAACGTCATTTTCATGCCATGGGACTTCATCGGCCAATTGCGCATCTGGGGCTTGGGATTCATCAGGATTTTATTTTGGTGGATAATATCTGCGGAGACCTTGACTTTGAGGATGGCGGTAATCCGTTTATCATGAATCGCCTTTTCGCTGGGTTAGATCCGGTGTTGATCGATGCATATGTCTGCGCGGAACTGCATTATAAGCCAGAAGATGTCCCGTATGTCAAAATGGCAGAAGAGTTGGGCGTGGGCAGCGCTGATCTCACACGGCTTTCAATCCGCCAAATTGGCGAAATTGGTGAAAAAAGAGTGATTACGGAAAAACGGAAGATCGTGGAACTGCAGGATGCCGTAGAGGAAGTTGAGTCCTGCAGTGCCTGCTACGGCTATCTGATCCCGGCGCTCGACCGGCTGAAGGAGGAAGGACTGCTGCAGGAACTCCACGAAAAAATCTGCATCGGGCAGGGATACCGGGGAAAGAGCGGGGCGCTTGGTGTGGGAAGTTGTACTTCAGGGTTTAAATACAATCTGAAAGGCTGCCCACCGACCGATGAGCAGATGTATGAATTTTTGAAGCAGTACATTGCAACTAGACGAAAAACAGAAGCAGAAAAATAGCAACAGAGGAGAGAGTGAATGAAAAAAGCAGTCAAAGCCATTTTAAATGTATTGTCCTACGGCGGAATTGAAGTAGAATCCGCCCGTCGGCTTGCCGATATCAAGAAGCTGGATCCGATCCGTATTTTTCTGCGAAAATTGGATATGGAAATATATAATGGGGACTACAAGGTTCCGATTCGGCTGTTCTTCCCGGATGAAAAAATGGAGGAGCATGGTGCAAAAGAAGCGATTCTGTTCTTCCATGGCGGCGGCTGGACAACCGAGAGTGTGGAGACATACGACCGTGTCTGCGCGCGCATGGCGCAGTCGACGGGGCAGATTGTTGTATCGGTAGAATACCGTCTTGCACCGGAGCATCGTTTCCCGACAGGCTTAGAAGACTGCTACGCCGCCGCCCAGGCAATGCTGCGCGGGGAGATTCTGCCGGAGGTAACGCCGGAAAATGTCACGATCATGGGCGACAGCGCAGGAGGAAATCTTGCGGCTGCGGTCTGCCTGATGGCGAGGGACAAAAAAGAACTGCTGCCGGGGAAACAGATTTTGATTTATCCGGCGGTGAATTCCTGTTACACAGAGAAATCACCGTACAAATCCGTGAAAACCAATGGAACCGGATACCTTCTGACCAGTGTCAAAATGGAAGATTATGTAATTCTGTATCAGCGGACCGAAGAAGACCGCAAAAATCCGTACTTTGCACCGGTACTGGCAGAAAATCTGCAGGGACTGCCGGACACGCTGGTACTGACGGCGCAGTACGATCCGCTGCGTGATGAGGGCGAGGATTATGCGAAAAAGCTGAAAAGGGCTGGCAATCTGGTTGAACATCATCGGATCAAGGGCGCATTGCACGGCTATTTTGCGCTTGGCATTGAACACCTATATGTGCAGGAAAGTTTTCAGTATATGAATGCATTTTTAAGGAAAGAAAAACAGCAGAAAAATGCAGACGAAGAACTGGAAAACATAGCAGCAGTGAAGAAACAATTGACACACGGGAAGGCGTAAGGAGGCATAGAAAATGAAGAAAGAACATTCTTCGCGCTGGAGAAAGCTGGACAACGCGGCACAGGCATTTCCGGCGGCTACCGGAAAAAAGGATACGAGAGTCTTCCGGTTTTACTGCCAGCTGAAAGAGGACATCCAGGCGGATATGCTGCAGAAAGCGCTGGAGCAGACAATGGAGCATTACCCGGTGTTTTCCATGGTACTGCGGAAAGGTCTTTTCTGGTTTTATCTGGAGCAGCGCGATCTGCCAGCAAAAGTAGAAGAGGAAAAGCGTCCGCCGTGCAGTGAGATTTACGTACCCGACCACAAAACGCTTCTTTTCCAGGTTTCTTACTATAAAACCCGAATCAATTTCGAAGTATTCCATGCCCTGACAGACGGCACCGGTGCGATGCTGTTTCTGAAAGAACTGGTGAGCAATTATCTGATCTTGTGTCATCCCGAGGAAATCTTTTCAAAGGTCAGCGAAGACATGCTGACAGAGACAGATTTCGAGGAGGACAGCTTTTCACAGTATTACACCGGAAAGAAAAATGAAAAAGAAAAAAGCCGCCCGGCATACCAGATCAAAGGCGAGTATCTGGAGCAGGAGGAGATGGAAATTACTGAGATTCTGCTTTCCGCGGAAGCAGTTCATAAGTGCGCAAAAGCACATGGCGTGTCGGTGACGGCGTACCTTGCGGCGGCGCTGGTATATGCGGTATATGAAGAAATCCCGAAAAGCAGGCTGAAAAAGCCGGTTTCTCTGATGGTTCCAGCCAATCTCCGCAACTTTTTCCCATCCGCATCGATGACGAATTTCTGGAGCTGGATCGAGATTGCCTGTGATCTTGGGCCGGAGGCATCGTTTGAGGATGCCCTGCAGATCACGGGAGCCGCGATGCAGAAAGAGGCGCTGAAGCAGGAGATTTCCACACGTATGAACGATCTGGTGCGGATTGAGCGGAATCCGGTGCTGCGCGCCGTGCCGCTGGAAATCAAAAATCTGGCGCTGATGGCGGGCACGACGCTCGGCGGACGAAGCATTACGACCGTCTATTCCAATATCGGCCGGATTCAGATGCCGCCGGAGTATGAAACATATATTGAGCGGTTCGGATTTTTCACCAGCACCGACAAAGTACAGATGTGTTCCTGTTCCTACGGTGACAGCATGGTGCTTGGAATCACATCTAAAATCGCTGATTCCAATATTGAACGGAACCTGATGCATCTGCTGCAGAAAGAGGGCATCGCCTGTGAACAGGAGGAAAATGATTTTCCGGGACAGAAAGAACAGCCGCACGGGACGGCCAAACTGGGATTGAAAATTTTTTCTTTCACCTGCATCGCGGCTGTCGTACTCTGCTGGATGATGAATTTCCTTGCAACGCCGCAGATGTGGTGGGCAGGTTATGCGACAGCGGGTGTGTTCTGCGCCTGGCTTCTGATCCGGGTGGGATATCAGAAACGGAAAAATCCACTCAAAAACAGTATGTGGCAATTGATCTTTATTATGATCGGTGCGATTCTGTGGGATTATGCGACGGGCTGGATCGGCTGGTCTGTCGATTTCGCAATTCCGCTCGCCGTTCTTATGAATGGCGCGACGATGCAGATTCTGGCAAGAGCGTACAAAATGGAGGTCAGTGAATATCTTTTTTATCTGATGCAGTCCGGAGCAGCAGGAATCGTTCCGGCGATTTTGTGGCTGACGGGAACTGTCCGCATTACCTGGCCGTCCGTGATCTGCGTGGGCCTTAGTGTGCTGTATCTGATCGGGCTGTTTTTTTTCCGCGGAAAAGATTTTATGCGGGAAATGCAGAAAAAATTCCGGGTATGAAGGGAAAAGGTGATAGAAAAAATAAGAAGAGCAGGTAAGAAAAGTGGATGTTGGTCCCTTTTCTTACCTGCTCTTTTGAAACTTGTGTGTGTCTGCGGCGGAAAAGCCTGGAGAGATATCTACTGCGCCTTCTCCTCACAGCCGCAGGAATCCCACGACGGCATTTCATCCCCATTTTTAATCGCATCGCGAACCGCGCTGTAATACCGCACTTTCTGCTGAATATGCTCGAGATCAGATTCCATGCGCTCGATTTTCTCGCGTGTATTCTGCTCATGTTCCTCGAGAATGGCAACCATCTGGTCAATATTTCCCGGGATATCATCCTCAAGCCGGAAAAACTCCTGAATCCCCGCAATCGGAAGACCGGTGCGCTTGAAGCAGAGAATTGCGGTCATGCAGTTAATGTGCTGCTGGGTGTAAATTCGTTTCTTGCTTTCGGTATGAATGACATCTGTCAAAAGCCCGATCTCCTCATAATAACGAAGCGTAGAGGCCGGAAGTCCAAAACGCTCGGACATTTCACGAATGGTGTAGGTCTGCTGTTCCATGGAAAAACCTCCTTGAACGATAGAGTTTGAATAGTAGAATAACTTCTTAAAGTATACTTTAAGAAAGTGAAATTGTAAAGAGAGAATCTTCGTTACGTTTCACTTGGCAGTGCAGCACTTGCTGTTTTGATGCGTAGGAAAGGAATATTTATCAGAAAGTGAGAAGAAAAAGTACATTGCTTATTTGCACCAGAATGGAATATAATATAAAGCAGAAAAAACGTGAAAAATGTGAGGAATAATCGTGAAACAGGAAATTATAGCAGACCTGTCCCGGATTACGGAGGAGGAACAGGCAATTCTGGACGGCAAGACGGAAGTGGAAAAGGAGCGGTATTCGAGCGGGCAGAAGTTTGTGATGGATGCGGGAAAGCTGCTGGAGCGGGGAAAATTGATTGATATTCGGCCGCACACGCGGTTTATTCGTTTTCCGGCGCACAGCCACAATTATGTCGAGATGATCTACATGTGCCAGGGAAGCACCGTGCACACCATCAACGGGGACCGGATCGAGCTGAAAACGGGTGAGCTGCTGATTCTGAATCAGAATGCAGTGCAGGAAATTGAACCGGCAGGGCGTGGCGATATCGCGGTCAACTTTCTGATTCTGCCGGAGTTTTTTGACCAGACGCTACGAATGATCGGGGCAGAGGAGAATCAGTTAAAGGATTTTATCGTCGGCTGTCTGAAAAGCGGGGAGGTACCGCTCTGTTATCTGCATTACAGAATCGCGGATGTCCTTCCGGTGCAGAATCTGATCGAAAATCTCGTCTGGACGCTCTTACATCACCAGAGCAATAAGCGGAGCATCAATCAGATTACGATGGGCCTTTTATTTCTGCAACTCATGAACTACACCGAACGCGTGCAGGTGGGAGAGCAGTATTTTGAACAGGAGATGCTGCTCGGCGTATACCGCTATATCGAGGAACATTACCGGGAGGGCAGCCTTTCGGAACTGGCGGAAGAACTGCACTACGATTTTTACACCTTAAGCCGCATGATCCGCCGCCTGACCGGGAAAAACTACACCGAACTCGTTCAGAACAAACGCCTGACCCAGGCCGCGTATCTGTTGGAAACGACGGGACTTTCCGTGGCAGACATCGGCGAGCGGGTCGGGTATGAGAACATGAGTTATTTCCATCGGATTTTCAAAGAGCGCTATGGAATATCGCCGAAGAAGTACCGGGTGGAGAAGAAAATACAATAGGACAAGAAAAACGGATCGAGAATCTGAACTTAAAACCAGATTTTCGATCCGTTTTTGTTTGTAAATTACTTACTGTTCATTTTCATCCTTCGGCAGCCGCACGATCCGTACCTTGTCGACTCTCCGGTCTGCCATTTTCAGTACGGTTACGTCGAGGCCATCCGAGACGAAATGATCGCCTTCCTTTGGCACGCGCTCGAGGATCCCCATGATCCATCCGCTGACCGTAAAGACGTCAAATTCTTTGTCAATATCGAGCTCTTCATACACCTTGTCGATGCTTGCCGTTCCGGTCACGAGGTATTCGTTTTCGGAAACTTTCTGGATTTCCTGTACAACCGCATCATGCTCATCCCAGATTTCGCCGACGAGCTCTTCGAGGATATCTTCCATGGTGATGATACCGTCGGTGCCGCCGAATTCATCAATGATAATGGCAATATGCGATTTCTTCGCCTGCATTTTTTTCAGCAGCGGGCCGACCTTCGTATTCTCGGTTACAAAGAGCGCCGGGCGGATGATGCTGCTTAGCGGTTTGTTGGTGTGGTAAATGTGGTTGTGGAAATCCTTCTGATACACAATTCCCACAATGTGGTCGATATCATCATCATACACCGGCAGCCGGGAAAATCCGGTGTCGGAGAAAGTCTTAGCGATCTCGGATTTCGTCGCATCGAGCGGAATGCCGATGACGTTGACACGCGGAGTAAAGATCTCTGCGGCCTCCATCTCCATGAAGCCGATTGCATTCTGAATCAGATCGCCTTCCTGGTCGTCGATGTCGCCCTCCTGGGTCGCCTCCTCGACGATGGTCATCAGTTCCTCATCGGTGATGCCGTGGTTTTCCGAGGATTTGAAGATGCGGGAGAGCAGCTTCTTCCACTGGGAAAAGAAAAACGTCACCGGGGTCAGCACGATCATCAGAATGTGGAGAAACGGTGCGGAAAATTTGGCGATCATCTCCGGAGATTCTTTTGCAATGCTTTTCGGGGAAACTTCGCCGAAGATCAGGACCACGATAGTGGTTACGATCGTGGAAACCGTCGCACCGGAGTCGCCGCCGAGAAGCTTGATAAAAAGCACCGTGGCAAGGGAGCTGAGTCCGATGTTGACGATGTTGTTGCCGACGAGAATCGTGGAGAGCAGCTTGTCAAAGTTCTCCAGCAGCTTTAACACCAGTTCCGCCCGCTTGTCGCCTTTTTCTGCCATATTTTTCATGCGGATGCGGTTCAGCGAGGTGAAAGAAGTCTCCGTCGCCGAAAAGTAGGCTGAGAGCATGACGCAGATAAGAATGATGATGAGTGACACAATGTCGCTGTTCATTTGTTTTTCCTTTCTTAAGAAACCGGGACACGATGCAAAAAATGTACAAAAAGACATAACCTATCTTGAATCTGGCGGAATCAAAGATAGATTATGTCTCCGTTTATCAAATGATGAAAATAAAGCATCGTCGAGGCATACTGCCTGAGTCGTCCATGTTTCTGTAATCCTTTCGTTGATCAGTAATCCCTTTTATTGTACGGTATGTGGGAATAATTGTCAATAAGGCATGCGAAAATCACAGGAAATACGAAACCGCATTGTTGTAGCTGATATTTTCCACCATCTCTTTCAGAAACTCCAGGTTCGCCGGGTACTCCCCGTTTTCCACCCAGTTTCCGATTTGATTGCAGAGAATCCGGCGGAAATATTCGTGGCGCGGGAAGGAGAGGAAGCTGCGGGAGTCGGTCAGCATGCCAATGAAGGTGGAGAGCATGCCGATGCTGGAAAGCGTCGCAAGCTGGGATTCCATGCCGTATTTGTGATCGTTGAACCACCATGCGGTACCGAACTGCACTTTCGAGCGGATGCCAAGCGCAGCAAAGTTTCCAGCCATGCTTGCAAGCATCGGGTTGTCGCCCGGGTTCAGAGAGTAGAGCACAGTTTTCGGCAGTGCGTCGTCCTCGTCCATATCGTTTAAGAAAGCGCCGAGCATCGGGGCAAAGGCGAAATCGTTCATGCTGTCAAAGCCGGTATCGGCACCGAGCGCACGGAACATCCGCTTCGAGTTGTTACGGAGTGCTTTGATATGAAGCTGCATGGCGATATTGTGCTTATGATACAGCCGTCCGAGGTTCGTCAGAAGGAAGCCCTTGTACATGCCGAGCTCTTTTTCAGTGAGAGCACCGCCGTTCATGCGATTTTCAAATACGGCATTCGCCTCAGCAGCCGTGCATGGCACATAGAAGCAGCCCTCAAGGCTGTGGTCGCTGACAACGCAGCCGGCGGAGAGGAAGAAGTCGAGGCGGCAGGAGAGGGCATGCACCATATCCTCTGCGGATGCAATCGTCCTGCCGGCGGCAGCGGCAAGCTTTTCCACGTATTCCGGGAAATCCGGCTTTTCGAGATGAACGGCGCGGTCCGGGCGGAAGGACGGCAGAACGCGGCAGGCAAAGTATTCCTTCTGTAATGCCAGATGGCAGTGCAGATCATCTGCAGGATCGTCGGTGGTGCACAGATGCGACACATGCTGGTTCAGAATCAGATTGCGCACGGTAAACTCCTTCGTCTGCAGTTTTGCATTCGCCTCATCCCAGATCTCCTTCGCTGTTGCGCGGGAGAGCGGTGTCGTGATGCCGAAGTACCGCTGCAGCTCCAGATGTGTCCAGTGGTATAAAGGATTGCCGATCGCGTTCTCAATCGTCTTGGCAAACGCCAGATATTTGTCGTAATCATCGGCGTTTCCGGTGATCAGATCCTCCGAAAAGCCCATCGCACGCATGGCACGCCATTTATAATGATCCCCGCCGAGCCAGACGCGTGTCAGATTCTCCATCTGGCGGTCTTCGAGAATCTCCTGCGGATTCAGATGGTTGTGATAGTCAAAAATGGGCATTTTTTCAGCTGCCTCGTGGTACAGCGTTTTCGCCGTATCGGTCTGCAGCAGAAAGTCAGCGTCCATAAAAGGTTTCATATGGAAATACCTCCCTTTTAGAATTGAGCAGTCAGCGCAGCAAGCGTATCTGCCACAGCGCCAGGTCCCTGAAGCATCGAGACAAAAGCATTCAGCACACGGTCAGAAAGTCCGGCGAAAATCAGATCCACACCGAAAATCGAAGCATCGGAGAGCAGCGGAGCCAGAGTTTTGGAAAGGGTCTCGCGGTCAGCCGGTGCGCCGAGTTTCAGATCCTGCACATACGGGCGGACCGTGGCAAGCAGCGGATCCGGGCTCAGATCAAATGCATCACCGTTGTCATCCACGCCCATCAGATACCGCAGCCATCCCGCAAATACAGCCGGAATTGCCTGAAGATCCGAGAGTGACAGCTCCGGAGAAGCAAGATACGATTTGATCGTCTCACCGAACCGGATCGACAGCTTCTGTGACGTATCGGTTGCAATTCGCTGCGGCGTATCCGGCATAAACGGATTCGGGATGCGGATGTTCAGCACTTCATCGATAAACTGCTTCGGAGAGAGAATACCAGGATCGGTGACAACCGGAAGTCCTTCGATATATCCGATGCGCTCCACGAGCTTTTTCAGTACCGGATTTTTCATCTCCTCACTGATCAGTTCGTAGTCCAGCAGGCAGCCGAACACAGCGAGTGCGGTGTGCAGCGGGTTCAGGCAGGTGCAGACCTTCATGCGCTCTGTTTTGTTGACAGTTTCCCGGTCGGTAAAGATCCATCCGCTCTTTTCCATCGGCGGCCGTCCGTTCGGGAAATGATCTTCGACTACGAGGTACTGGCATTCCTCTGCATTGACGAACGGAGCAACGTAGGTGTGGCGGGAAGTGACGATCGACTGTGCATCAGCGAGGCCGTTCTCCTCGAGTATCTTTTCGATGGAACCATCCGGCCGCGGGGTGATCTTGTCGATCATGGTCCACGGGAAGCTGACTTTTTCCGGGTTCTGCAGATAGGAGAGGAAGCCTGGCTGTACCAGCTTGTTTTCTTCCCATGCAGAAGCGTAGGCTGTCAGGGCAAGGGAAAGTTTTTCGCCATTGTGGGAGCAGTTGTCGGTGCTGACCATCGCAAACGGTTTTTCGCCTGCAAGAAATCTTTCATATAAAAGAGAAGCAACTTTTCCCATATAGCTGGTAACGGAAGAAGGTCCGGCAGCAAAATCGGCAGCAACAGACGGCAGCAGTTCGCCCGCACCGTTTTTCAGAGAATATCCCTTTTCGGTGATCGTAAACGTCGCCATCTGCAGGGAATCCTTGGTAAAGATTTCTTTTAACCGGGCAAAATCCGGAGAATCCGCCGTATCGGCAGCCAGCGATTCTGCGATGCTTCCAACAACGGTTTTCTCGACAGAACCATCGGCTTTTAAGGTCACCAGAATGCTTAAATTATCGTGCGGCTGGTACATATCACGGATGATTTCTGTATCGAAGCCCTCCGCAACGATGACACCGCGGTCAAAGGTACCGTTGTTCAGCAGTTCCTGTGCTGTATTTGCCTGGAAGGCACGGAAAATATTTCCGGCTCCGAAATGCACCCAGCACGGAGATTCTTTCGTGCGGGTGATCATTGCTTCGCGGTCATAGGATGGAAGCGCATAGCCTGCGGCTTCCCACGCTTTTTGATCTGCCAGTCCGGCAGCTGTTAAGTTAAGAGACATCAGTAAAAACCTCCTTTAAATTCCACGTTTGTGACTCTTGTCAATAGCTTCCCAGAGTCCGTTTAAATAAGTCGCGCCGAGTGCGCGGTCATACAGTCCATAGCCCGGCATTGCCTTCTCGCCCCAGATCATACGTCCGTGGTCCGGGCGGATCGGGCCGTCAAAGCCGATGTCGTACAGCGCTTTCATGATCTCATACATATCGAAGCTGCCGTCAGAGGAAAGGTGTGCGGCCTCCTCGAAATCCTGCTGGCTGTGGAATTTCAGATTGCGGACGTGAGCGAAGTGGATGCGGCCCTTTAAGGAACGGATCATATCCGGCAGATCGTTCTCCAGATTCGTTCCGTAGGAGCCCGAGCAGAAGGTCACGCCGTTGTGCGGGTCATCGACCATCTTCATCATGCGCAGAATGTTTTCTTTATTAATGATGATTCTCGGAAGACCGAAGACACTCCATGCCGGGTCGTCCGGGTGAATGGCCATTCTAATGTCGTACTCGTTGCAGACCGGCATGATGCGTTCGAGGAAGTATTTGAGGTTGGCAAACAGTTTCTCATCATCCACATCGCGGTAAGCGTCAAAGAGTTCTTTCACTTTTGCCATGCGCTCCGGCTCCCAGCCAGGAAGAATTGCGCCGTTTGCATCACCTGCGATAGATTCAAACATTTTTTCCGGAACAAGTGCGTCTACGGCGGACTGTTTGTAGGCAAGTACGGTCGAGCCGTCCGGACGGACGCGTGCGAGTTCTGTTCTGGTCCAGTCGAAGACCGGCATGAAGTTATAGCAGACAAGGTGAATGTCTTCCTTGCCGAGGTGCTTTAACGTTTCAATATAATTATCGATGTACTGCTCACGGTCCGGGCTGCCGATTTTGATGGCGTCGTGGATGTTGACGCTCTCGATGCCGGAGATGTGAAGTCCAGAGGCCTCAACCTCTTCTTTTAACGCGTGAATCGCTTCGCGTGTCCACACCTCGCCCGGGGTAGTGTCGTACAGGGTTGTGATGACTCCGGTTACGCCCGGAATCTGGCGGATCTGCTCTAAGGTAACGGTATCAAATTTGGAACCATACCAGCGAAATGTCATTTCCATAAGAAAAACTCTCCTTTATTTTGTAATGTACTCTCGGAATCTTTCTGCACTTGCCTTTGCAGCTGGCGGAAAATCATCTCACAAAAACAAGCACAGAAAGATTCCGAGAGTACATTGTATTTTGCAAGTGGTGTTCTTTGCTTTTTATTGTATCGTTTCTTAAGAAAAAAGCCATGGCAAGAATTGTTGAGCATATTGCAAAAGTTGCGGCGGTTGGCCGGGAAAAAGCAAAATCAGCCTACAGGTGTGATAAGTAATATCTTTCTGATATGACTAACCAATAGGAAAAACCTATAAGCGATTCATCGAAATAACAATTACTAAAAGGCGTTTTAGGGGTTGCACATAGAAAAAATATGCATTATAATATGCCATGTAATCGAGAAACACATTAAACATATCGACTTAGTAGGAAAGGAGAACAGCAAATGAAAAAAACAGACAACAGACGAATGCAGGAGAACAGAATGATGGAGATGTGTTGTTGCTGTTGCTGCAGCTCCAATCAGAATAAAGAAAAATAAGAAACATTCGCAGGCAGAAAAAGCATAGCAGAAATTGCATGTGCGGGCAGGCCGGAACGAATGCCTGCTATTTTTTTAACCTTTTTTAAAAGAAATGAGAATAAACAACATAAGAATAGATAATAAACAGACATAGAAAACGGAGGACAAAAACATGAGCGGATGCAGCTTCACCCCAGTTGAAAATAAAGAAACCGAAGAAATCAAATACACAGATGCACTGGCAGAACAGTTTGCAGCAGAAGTCGGAGTAGACCCAAGACCAAATGAAACCCTTGTAGAGATCGATGAGCGCGGCGCTTTCATCCGTCAGCCAAATGCATTTATCCAGCCATTCGGCGATAAAGAAGGCGGCCTGAAAGCAGAAGCAAACCGCTTCGGGATCTACTGGGCAACCGGATGCAACTGGTCCAACCGTCCGATCATCGTGCGGGAGCTTTTAGGACTGCAGGATGTGATCTCGGAGACGAGAGTTTCTCCATCCGGCGAGACAAACCGTTACGGACATGCATTCGGACAGTATCCGGATTTCAAGGATCCGGCGACAGGCGCTTACTTCTTAAGTGAGTTCTATAAAAGAGCAAACCCGGACTTCAAAGGAAGAGCAACGACACCGACCCTGGTGGATGTCAAAGAGAAAAAGGCTGTGAACAACGATTATCACCGCCTGACGAACTACCTCGAAGTGCAGTTCCGTCCATTCCAGCCAAAAGATGCGCCGGACCTGTACCCGAAAAAATTCCGGAAAGAGATCGATGAGTTTAACGACTGGCTCTTCCCGCATATCAACAACGGCCATTACCGCATGGCATTCTGCCAGTCACCGGAAGCATACGATGAGGCATACGAAGATTTCTATGAATCCCTCGATAAGCTGGACAAACGGCTGGAGACGAACCGTTTCCTGTTCGGCGACTACATCACCGACAGCGATGTCCGCGCTTACGTCACTCTGATCCGTTGGGATGTCAGCTACTTCCACAACGTAGGACCGGTGAAGAAACCGATTCGTGATTACAAAAATATCTGGGGCTACTTAAAAGAGCTGTATGCGATCCCGGCCTTCCGTCACGGAAGCGATCCGCAGGTGCTGGCACTTTCGAGACCTGGAAAGAAATTAGGCGAGGTTCTCTTCCGCGGATACAACGAACGAATCCTTGCAAAAGTAGATTTCGAGAAGCTGATGGCAGACGATGGATCGAGAAGAACACTCAGCAAAACACCGGATGAAGTATTCCTTCGCCATCCGGAGGGAGAGACCTACGAGGATTACGCAGGAGAAATCTCAAAAACCATCTGGAACAGCCCGAAATGGGAAGACAGAAACCCGAAGAACGGCGTACTTTCCGTGGATGCATCGATTAATCCGCTGAAAGGACTTTTATAAAGAGATAAGACAGAAGAATCCGGAGCGCTCTGGTGGAACACTCTCAGGCAGCCGGGGTGCGGCCGGAACTGAAAAGAACGAGAAAATGAGGAGGATTTTATTATGAAAAAGACAAAGAAATTCTGGGCAGTATTGGCAGCGGCGGGCCTTTTGGCAGCAAGCTTTGCAGGATGCGGAAGCAATGCATCAGCAAATGCAGGAAGCAGCAGCGGTTCCGCAGCATCATCTTCCGCAGAAGGCAGCTCCGCATCGGATTCCGGTGAGAAAAAAGTGATCAAAGCTGTAACAAGCGGCACACTGGCACCGTACTTTTACGTAAATGATGACAACGAGCTGACCGGTGTCGATATCGATATCGTAAAAGAAGTGTTCAACCGCCTTCCGCAGTATGAACTGAAAATTGAGCAGGCAGATGCACTGCAGGGTGTGCTGAGCGGTCAGTACGATATCGCAGTCAACAACTATGGATATACCGATGAGAGAGCAGAATCCTACTACTTCTCTTTACCATATAAAACCAGCTTCAACGAATACATTCAGAGAACCGGCGATGAGCCGCTGACTTCTCTTACCGATCTGGCAGACCGCGGATACAAAATTGAGCTGAGTGCAGGAAGCCTTACCGCAAATGCACTGGAAAAATGGAATACAGACAACCCGGATCACCAGATCAATATCGTATATTCCAATGCAAACTTCCAGGTCCGCTACCAGCATATCGTAGATGGAACCGCTGATGTGGCAATCGACGACGGACCGATCATCGACAACCTGCTTCCGCAGTTCGGACTGGAAGGTCAGCTGGAAGCAAACGAGATCGACGAGGAGACCGAAGATTTCCTGTTCCCGCAGAACAATACCTACTTCCTGTTTGGAAAGAACGAAGAGGGCGCAGCACTCCGCGAGGATGTTGACAAAGCCTTAAAAGAGATGAAAGAAGACGGAACTCTTTCCAAGATCACAACCGAGTATCTCGGCGTGGACACCAGCCCGGACGAGAAATACTTTGATGAGACACCAAACTAGAATATCGTTTTCGAAATAAGAACAGAAGAGATTACAAAACAGACGGGAAGCGGATCGAGAACATCCGTTTCCCGATTCTAAAAGGAGCGAAAAACATGGCAGAAATTTACCGGGTAGAAAAGGGAAGCGAAGAGTGGAAATACAAAGCATATGATTACGTCAGAACCGATGCGTTCTGCTGCGGACAGAACATTCCGATTGAACTGGAATTCGGACAGGACGAGAGCAAAGATGATCTGCAGGCGATTCTGGTGACAGAAGATCACAAGCCGGTAGCCGGCTGCCGCATCGCATTTCCGGCGGAAAAGACAGGAAAAATCGAGCGTGTCTGTGTTGTCAGAGAAAAACAGAAAAGCGGATACGGTAGCGTGCTGATCGAAGCCGCTGAGAAATGGCTGAAAGAATACGGTGTCGATCACATCGTCATCACGAGCCAGGACCGCGCCGCAGGCTTTTATGAGAAATTAGGCTACAAACTGAATCCGGACGCTGACCTGTCGGTATACGACCACCATGCACCGAAGAAAGACGAAGAGCCGAAAAAGCCGAAGAAAAATCTTGGCTTTACCTGTGTACTGGTAGAAAAATACGTGTAAGAGAGGACAAAAATCATGGGAAAATTATTTGACGTTTCACTGGTATTTTCATCCATACCAGAATTGCTGACAAAGCTGCCGATCACGCTGGAACTGGCCGTGGTTTCTATGCTGATCGGACTGGGACTGGGACTTGTGATGGCGATCATCAAAATGAAAAAAATCAGAGTGCTGACGCAGATTACGAATCTTCTGATTTCACTGCTCCGCGGCACGCCGGTCATCGTACAGCTGTACGTTGCGTTCTTTGGTATTCCCATGATGTTCAAGGCAATCAACCAGCAGTTCGGAACGAATCTGGCGGTTGCCAATATTTCCGGTTTCGTCTATGCGATGATCGCTCTGGGACTGAACCAGTCGGGCTTTATGGCTGAGATTATCCGTTCGGCCCTGCAGTCCGTTGACCCGGGCCAGATCGAAGCAGCACATGCACTCGGCATGACGTATCCGCAGACACTGCGCCGCATCATTCTGCCGGAGGCCTTTGAGGTTGCGCTTCCGACCCTTGGAAACTCTTTTATCAGTATCATCAAAGGAACGTCTCTTGCTTTTACCTGCGCCGTTGTCGAGATTACCGCACAGGGCCAGATTATTGGAGGAAGAACGTATCGCTACTTTGAAGTTTACGTTTCACTGGCCATCATTTACTGGCTGGTAACGCTGGTGATCGAGCAGATTATCCGCGTAATTGAAAATAAAATCCGGATTCCGGACCAGGTAGAGCTGGCGTCCGCAAACGGGGAGGGTAAGAAAAATGATAAAAATTGATCATTTATCAAAAAAATATAACGACAATGTGGTGCTCGACGACATCAGCCTCGAGATCAGACAGGGCGATGTTGTGGGAATCATCGGTCCTTCCGGAACCGGAAAATCAACGCTTCTGCGCTGCGTCAACCGCCTTGAGACACCGGAGAAGGGAACGGTGACGATCGGGGACAAGGTGATCGGCCTTTCCGAGCGGAAACCGAAAGAGCTTCTGTATTTAAGACAGAACACAGGAATGGTGTTCCAGCGGTTCAATCTGTTTGAGAAGAAAACCGCACTGGAAAATGTGATGGAAGGCCTGATTGTTGTCAAGAAGATGAAAAAAGACGAGGCCAGAGCCATTGCATTAGAAGAACTGAAACTGGTCGGCATGGAGAAATGGGCAAACCACTATCCGAAACATATGTCCGGCGGACAGCAGCAGAGGGTGGCGCTCGCAAGAGCCCTCGCCATGAAACCGCAGATTCTGCTGCTGGACGAGCCGACCTCAGCCCTTGACCCAGAGCTGGTTGGAGAGGTTCTGGATGTTATTAAAAAAGTTGCGGTACAGGGATATACAATGCTTCTGGTTTCCCATGAGATGAACTTTATCCGCCATGTGTCGAACCGTGTGATCTTCCTTGATAAAGGACACGTAGTAGAAGACGGAACACCGAAAGAAGTATTCGAGCATCCGCAGAATCAGAGAACACAGGAGTTCTTCAGCAAGATGCATATTATGGCGCAGCCTGAGTATGTTATTTAAATTGCGGACACAGCCAAAGAGCAGGAGAAAAGATTATGATAGATGAGAAAAGAATTGCTGATTTTTTTGCGGAGCTGGTATCTATCGATTCGCCGTCCTTAGAGGAGCGCGAGATGGCGGACACCTTAAAAATAAAATTCGCCGAAATCGGGGTTACGCTTACAGAAGATCATACGCAGGAGCAGACCGGCTCCAATGCGGGCAATCTGTTCGCGCGTATTCCGGGCAGCCTTGCAGGAGCCCCGGTTCTCTTTGCGGCCCACATGGACACTGTTGAGCCTGCAAAAGGAAAAAAAGCCGTCTCCCATGAGGATGGAACCGTAACGAGCGACGGCACGACAGTTCTTGGCGCCGACGACCTCGCCGGTGTGACAGCCATCTATGAAGCTGTCCGCCACCTCATCGAGACCAAAACACCGCACCGCCCGATCGAAATCCTGATCTCGACTGGTGAGGAGCTGTACTGCAAAGGCGCAAATGCCTTCGACTACAGCCAGGTGCAGGCAAAAGAAGCATACGTTCTGGATTTAAGCGGCGCGATCGGTGCAGCCGCCTACGCGGCACCGACACTCGTTTCCTTCGCGGCGAAAATCCAGGGAAAAGCCGCCCACGCCGGTTTCCACCCGGAGGACGGCATCAACAGCATCCAGGCGGCCGCCCGCGCAATCGCACAGCTTCCGCAGGGCCACGTGGATGAAAGCACCACTGCCAACATCGGAAAAATCGGCGGCGGCTCCGGTACCAACATCGTTTCGGAAAGCTGCGTGATCGAAGGCGAAATTCGAAGCCTGAACCACGAGACGGCCATGGAGCTTCTGGAAACATATCACAGAACCTTCCAGCAGGAAGCAGAGAAGATTGGTGCGAAGCTGGTCTGGGAAGAAAAACTGAATATCCATGCGTATGAGACGCCGCTGACAAGCGATGCCGCAAGGCATTACGAGAGCGCCGTTGCAGAAGAAGGCCTGACCGCTGCATTCGAAAAAACTTTCGGCGGCAGCGACAACAACGTCTTTGCACAGCACGGCATCGAAGGGCTTGTCATCGCAACCTCGATGAATCAGGTACACAGCTGCGCCGAGTACACAAAAATCCCGGAGATAGCCCAGGTGGCGCGGATTGTGGCCAATCTTGCCGCACCGCAGGAAGCCTGAACAGGTCCCGGACGAAAAAACAGAATACGTAAAAAATCCCCAAAGCCCGCCGGCAGATGTGAAAACAAAAACCGGCGGGCTTTTCCTGTTTCCGGCACGGCTTGCCACGCAGAGAAAAATAGTCTATAATAGGGAAAAGCTTCCGGTACATGCCGGAATTTAACACCAGTAGACAAGAAGTCCCCCGCTTCTAAAGCGGTGGGATGAATTGTTAAAAGAAACATAACGGCAGTGGCGGGCGGAGAAAAATCGGTATCCTCCACTGACATGAGGCAAGTCACAGTCGAACTATTTTCGACATGTCAGACTCCGTGAAAATACCGACTGTGAGTTGAATCAAGAATAAAAGAGGAAAAACAATGATACATACACCAATTCAGAAACTGGAATTTCCAAACGACAGAGGCGTCCGCCTGTACTGCAAGCGGGAGGATCTTCTTCCGTTTTCCTTGGGCGGAAATAAAGTGCGGATCGGACGCGCCTTTTTCCGTGACATGCAGGAGAAAAACAAAGACTGCATGATCATCTACGGAAACAGCAGATCCAACCTCTGCCGCGTGCTGGCCAATCTGTGCTGTGCCGAGAAAATTCCATGCTATATGATCTGTTCTTCTGAAGAAAACGAAGAACACCCGATCGAAACCAACAACAGCCGTCTGATGAAATGGCTCGGAGCCGAAGTCATTCCGTGCAGAAAAACAGAGATTGCACAGACCGTCGAGAAGACGATGAACCGTTTGACAGAAGAGGGATATCACCCATATTATATTTTCGGGGATAAATTCGGAACGGGCAATGAAGGCACACCGGTACAGGCCTACGTGGACGGCTACCGCGAGATTCTTGCGTGGGAGAAAGAACAGAACATTTCTTTTTCTCATATCTTTGCAGCATCCGGAACCGGCTCGACCCAGTGCGGCCTGGTAAGCGGAAAACTGCTCGAGCAGGGAACGGAGCAGATCATCGGCCTTTCGATTTCATCCCGCGAGTACGACCGAGCCATCCGCATCATGGAGAGCGGCATTTCCGATTATTTTGCGAAGAATCATCTCGTGCTGCCGGAAGGATGGGAGAGTGAACTTCATCTGGAAATGGGATACCGCCAGGGCGGATACGGCCAGTACGATGAGCGGATTTTACAGGTGATCCGGGAAGAGTTCTGCCGGAACGGCCTTCCGCTGGATCCGACGTACACCGGAAAGGCATTCTGGGGAATGAAGCAGTACATAGAAGAACATCAGTTACAGGACTGCGATGTGCTTTTTATCCATACCGGAGGCACGCCGCTGTTCTATGACTGCATTCTGAACGATACCGATGGAGGAAAAAAATGAAACTGATTTCAATAGTCATCCCATGCTACAATTCCGAGGCAACGATCCGGAAAGTTGTAGAGATGGTGATGGAAGAATTCAAGAAAATGGACGGATATGACTGCGAATTTGTCCTGGTGAACGACGGTTCCCCGAAAGACAATACGTATGGGGAGATCAAGAAGCTTGGTGAGCAGTATCAGAATGTCAAGGGCATCAACCTGCTGCGCAATTTCGGCCAGCACAATGCGCTGATGGCGGCACTCCACTACACCGAAGGAGATTTTATTCTCGGCATGGACGATGACATGCAGACACATCCGTCCCAGATCAGCAAACTGATCCACAAGATGGAAGAAGGATACGATCTGGTTTACGGCTGCTATCCGAAACGGAAAAATTCGTTCCTGAAAAATGTCACCAGCAAACTGAACGAAGTTTCCTCCCGGATTCTTCTCGGACGGCCAAAAGACATCGTTTCCAGCAATTTCTGGATGATTACCCGCCAGATCAAGGACGAGGTGGTAAAATACGACAGCTTCAATCCCTATATTGACGGCATTTTCTACCGCACGACACACAAAATCGGAAATGTAGAGGTGGAGCATTTCAAACGTGCAGTGGGAACTTCCAACTATACGTTAAAGAAACTGATCAAATTGTGGCTTGCCTACTGGAACTATTCTGTAATTCCGCTTCGCATATCGTCCGTTCTCGGCGGAGTTTCTGCAGCCGGCGGTTTTCTGGCAGCCATCATGATTGCCATCCGAAAGCTCATCAATCCGACCGTGATGGTTGGCTGGTCTTCGACGATCTGCGCCATCGTTGTTTTTTCCGGATTGATTCTGATGGTGCTCGGCATCATCGGAGAATACCTCGGAAAGATGATTCTGATTCTGAACCGCACGCCGCAGTATATTGTGCGGGAAACCATTAACGTATCTGATGAGGAAGAAAAAAAGTGAAAAAAATCATGATTTTAGGTGCCGGTATTTACCAGGTGCCGCTGATCCGGACTGCACGCAGAATGGGTCTTTACACGATCGTAGTGAGTATTCCCGGCGATTATCCGGGGTTTGCACTTGCAGATAAAATTTATGAACTGAATACGCGGGATAAAGAAGCGATTCTTGCGGCGGCGGAAAAAGAACAGATCGACGGAATCTGTACATCGGGAACCGATGTGGCCGTCAGCACAATCGGCTATGTCTGTGAAAAGATGCATCTGTCCGGCATTCCGTATGAGGCGGCGGAAATTCTGACCGATAAGGCAAAGATGAAAGACGCATTCCGGCAGGGCGGCGTTTCCGCGGCAGACGGGATGCGGGTAAGAAGCGCAGAGGAGGCACAAAAAGCCGCAGAACAGCTTGGATACCCGGTTGTCGTAAAACGGGTGGACAGTTCAGGAAGCCGCGGAATTACCGTGGTGGAGCATTCCGGACAGATCGAAGAAGCGTATGAAAATGCGAGAAACGGTTCGGCAAGAGATTATGTGCTGGTTGAAAAATTCCTCCGCGGAACGGAGATCGGCGTGGATGGATTTGTGCAGAACCACAAACTGGTCTTTCTGGCACCGCACACGAAATTTGTATACCGCGGTGCACACACGACCGTTCCGGTCGGCCACGCATTTCCGTATGGATGCAGCGGGGCACTGCGGGAAGAAATTGCCCGCCAGATGCAGCTGGCCGTCACCGCATCCGGTGCCGATCAGTGCTCCGTCAATGCGGATGTCTTTGTGGACGGAGAGAAGGTCTGGATCATTGAAATGGGCGGAAGAACCGGGGCAACCTGCATTCCGGAACTGATTTCAACGTATTACGGATTTGATTTTTATGAGCAGATGATCAAAAGCGCCCTCGGGGAAGAAACGGATTTTCAGCAGACGGAAAGCTGCCCGTGCATGGCAAAACTGCTGCTGAGTCCGGTAAGCGGAACCATCACACAAATCGACCGGGATCAGGTCGAACGTCTGCGTCAGGAAGGGCTGGAGCTTGTCCTGGATTATCCGGAGGGGCATGAAGTTTCTGCCATGGCAGATGGAACTGACCGGATCGGCCATGTGATTGTAAAGACGGACCGGGAAGCGGAACTGGATGAGCAGATGAAGCGGGTGTACCGCTGTATCTGGATTGATGGAAAAAATCTGGAGACAATCTGGGAAGAGAAAACAGCAAAATAAAAAACCCGGAATCTTTTCAAGACCTCAGAAGAGGAGCGAAAGGATTCCGGGTTTTGCGTTGCCAGGCATATCAATATCCGGTGGACCAATTTTGATTACACTGTTTTTACAGGCTTCATCATCATCCGATAGTAGACTGGAATCAGCAGTGCAATTGCACCGAACCAGGCAAACGGGCTTGCGATGCAGACGGCAGTGTAGCCTAAGAAGCGTGACAGCCAGACGGTAGCAGCAAGACGCATCACAAGCTCGACCATGCATGCGGCAAACGGTGCGCGTCCGTTCTGCATACTCTGAATCGAGGTGCGGTAGACGGCGAGAAGGCCGAGCAGGAAGTAGAACGGCGCTTCGATCGTCAGGAATGCATCGGAGTAATGGTAAGAATCCGTGATTTCGCTCGAAAAGCTTGGTGAGCAGGTGCATCTGTCCCGCGAGGTCTGCTGCCGCCTCTTCCGGAAAATGACGGGAAAGACGGTGACGCAGTATCTCGAGGAATACCGTGCGTCCAAAAGCCTGCCGCTCGTCGAAAGCGGCTTTTTGCCACGAAAAATATGTTACATCTGTTTGATTGCCTGCAGCATTTCAAGATCCGAAGCAGTCACCTTGATATTGGAAACCATCGTTCGGCCGTCCGGTTTTTTCACCGTGACTTCGAGAATCGTTCCCTCCTCGATCTGCGAGGATGCGAGATCGCTCATGAATTTTACGAACTTCGGGTGGTTTTGGGCGAAACGGTTTCTCAGATTTTTTAATTCCATTAACTTCATTGGGTTAAATGCCATTCTTTTTTCTGTCCTTTCTATTCGAAACTTCTTTCGAAACATGAAAGTATTGTAACATGGAAAAGAAAAAATGCAAGCGGATAAAAAGAGAAAAGACAGAGATACTGGGAATAAGAGAAAAGATTCTCAATTAGAATGGGAGAAAAACGAATGAAAGCGAAGAAGTATCTGCTGTTTTTTCTTTTGGGCTACTGCATTTATATTGCCATCGAAGTCACCTACCGCGGTTACAGCTTCCGCCTGATGGGCATTGCCGGAGGACTGTCCCTTGCAGGAATCGGAATGCTGGAAGACGCCGGGCTGCGCCGCTTTCCGCTGGCGTTTCAGATGATGGTATCTGCGGTTCTGATCACGGCCATCGAACTGTATTCGGGAATGTTTTCCCTGCGGGTGCTGCATTACCGTATGTGGGACTACAGTGCGCTGCCGTTTTCCTTCTGCGATGGGATGATCTGCCCGTGGTTTTTCGGGATCTGGTATCTGCTCTCGGTGGTTGGGATTTTTCTTACGGACTATGTGAGCTATTATATCTTCCACGAGGGGACGCACCCGGTGTATCGAAAGAAGAAAAAGGGTTGTGCCGAAGGGGAGTTCGTTATAAAATAAGAAAAAACAACCCAGGCAGGAGGTCCTCATGGAAAACGAAAAAAATTATCTGGAATATCTCGCAGAATTGTACCCGACCATCGAAAAAGCAGCGACCGAAATCATCAATCTGCAGTCCGTTATTAACCTTCCCAAAGGCACGGAGCATTTCCTTTCGGATATTCATGGCGAATACGAAGCCTTTTCTCATGTACTCCGCAACGGTTCCGGTGCCGTGCGAAAGAAGATTGACGATGTCTTCGGCCACACGCTCGGCATTTCGGAAAAACGTGCGCTTGCAACCCTTATCTATTACCCGAGAGAGCGCCTGGAGATGGAGAAAAAGCAGCAGGAGGACATCGATGACTGGTACAAGGTCATGCTGTACCGCCTGATCGACGTCTGCAAAATCGTTTCTTCCAAATACACCCGTGCCAAAGTGCGGAAAGCCCTGCCGGCGGATTATGGCTATATCATCGAGGAGCTGATCACCGAAAAGCCGGAGGTGCTCGACAAAGAAGCATACTACGAGGCGATCATCCAGACTATCCTCGAAATCGGAAGCGCCGAGAACTTCATCATTGCCGTGGCAGAGCTGATTCAGCGGCTCGTTGTTGATCATCTCCACATCATCGGCGACATCTTTGACCGCGGTCCGGAGCCGTATAAAATCATGGACTGCCTGATGAATTACCATTCCCTCGATATCCAGTGGGGCAACCACGATGTGCTCTGGATGGGCGCTGCGACCGGCCAGCCGGCGTGCGTGGCCAGCACGATCCGCATCTGCCTCCACTATGGCAATCTCGATGTGCTGGAGGACGGCTACGGCATCAATATGCTTCCGCTTGCCACCTTTGCTCTCGAGACGTACGGCGATGATCCGTGCGAATGCTTTGCCGCAAAAGGCGGCGAGGACAGCGGAAATTCCCAGCAGATGCTGGAGCGCCGCATGCACAAGGCCATCACCGTAATGCAGTTAAAGCTCGAGAACCGTCTGATCCGTGAGAACCCGGAGTACGGCATGGAAAACCGCCGTCTGCTGGAAAAGATCGATTACCAGAACGGAACGGTGGCGATGGGGGAGAAAACGTATGCTCTGCGCGACAAGAGCTTTCCGACGATCGACCCGGCGCATCCGGACGAGCTGACAGAAAAAGAGGCAGAAGTGCTCGATAAGCTGATCTTCGCCTTCCGAAACAGCGAAAAACTGCAGGCGCACGTCGATTTCCTGCTCAAAAAAGGAAGCCTCTACCGCGTCTACAATGGAAATCTGCTGTACCACGGCTGCATGCCGATGAATGAGGACGGCACCTTAAAAGAGGTACAGGTCGACGGAAAGAAATACAAGGGAAAAGCACTGTACGATATCCTCGAGCACAACGTGCGCCGCGCATTTGTAAGCCGCGATCCGAAAAAACGGGAGCAGGGCCGCAATACGCTGTGGTATCTGTGGACCGCGCCGAATTCCCCGCTGTACGGCCGTGACAAGATGACAACATTTGAGCGGTATTTCCTCGCAGAAAAAGAGACCTGGACCGAGGTGAAAAACGCGTATTACCGCCTGATCGAGAAAGAGGAGACGGCGGACCGGATCTTACAGGAGTTCGGGCTTGCCGGTGAAAATGTACATATTATCAACGGCCACGTCCCGGTACACCAGAGTGCCGGTGAAAGCCCGGTCAAATGCGGCGGCAAGGTGCTGATCATCGACGGCGGCTTCTGCAGGGCGTACCACAAAGAAACCGGCATCGCAGGTTACACGCTGATTTACAACTCGTACGGCCTCAGCCTCACCGCGCACGAGCCGTTTGAATCGACGGAAAAAGCAATCCAGGAGGAGAAGGATATTGTCTCCCGCCAGGTGGCGGTGCGGTACAACATGAAGCGCCAGTTAGTCGGTGATACGGATCAGGGACGGCAGATCCGGCAGCGCATCCGTGAATTAAAGGAACTGATCGAGGCGTACCGCACGGCTCAGTTAAAAGAGCTTCTTTAAATCAAGGGTTTTCAACTGCGCCGGAAAATGGTATAATCAAAACAGTGTGCGCAGATGGAAACACTGTGCGCTGGAACAGATGGAAAGAAGGAAGAAACATATGAGGGCATGGATTGCCAGGATGACAGAAGATAACATAGATCAGAGCGCGATCGAAAAAGCAGGAGAGATTCTGAAAAACGGCGGTCTGGCGGCATTCCCGACCGAGACCGTATATGGTCTTGGCGGAAATGCGCTGGATGCCAAAGCTTCCGAGAAAATTTATGCGGCAAAGGGCCGTCCATCGGACAACCCGCTGATCGTCCACATCGGAAGAATGGAGGACCTCGAAACCGTAGCGGCAAACGTGCCGGAGAGTGCACGCAAACTGGCAGCCGCATGCTGGCCGGGACCGCTGACGATGATTTTTGAGAAAACAAATGCCGTTCCGCTCGAGACGACGGGAGGCCTTACCTCTGTAGCCGTGCGCTACCCGAGCAACAAAGTGGCAAACGCACTGATCTTAGCCGGAGGCGGCTTCATCGCAGCGCCGAGCGCCAATACATCAGGCCGGCCGAGCCCGACGAAAGCCGAGCATGTGATCGAGGACCTGGGGGACAAAATTGACTGTATCATCGACGGAGGAGACGCCGAGATCGGCCTCGAATCCACCATCGTCGATTTTACAGAGGAGATTCCGACGATTCTCCGCCCGGGCTATTACAACAAAGAGATGCTGGAAAAAGTGCTTGGAACCGTGCGTGTCGATCCGGGAATCCTTGCGGAGGACAGCCATGTGCGTCCGAAGGCACCGGGCATGCGCTACAAACATTATGCGCCGAAGGCAGACCTTACGATTATCCAGGGCGAGATGGAACGGGTGATTCCGGAAATCAACCGCCTTGCCGCAGAACAGGAAAAGGCAGGAAAGAAAGTGGGCGTAATCTGCACCGATGAGACACGGGAGCAGTACACCACAGGAGATATCAAGAGCATCGGGCTGCGCGCCGAAGATGAGACGATCGCGCATCACCTGTTTGCGATTCTGCGCGACTTCGATGAGGACGGCGTGGAAGTGATTTATTCCGAGGCTTTCGACACCCCGCGTATGGGGCAGGCGATCATGAACCGCCTGTTAAAAGCCGCAGGCCACAAAGTAGCAGAGGTATAACAGTGAAACATTACAGCAGGATTTTATTTGTGGACGCGGACGATACCGCGCGCGCACCGATGGCGAAGGCGATTCTGCAGAGCAAAGAGCTTCCGTGGCCGATGGAAATTGGTTCCCGCGGGCTTGTCGTTCTGTTTCCGCAGCCGGTCAACCAGAAGGTAGAGGCAGTGCTTGCGCGCAACGGGCTTTCGGCCAAAGACCACACCACCACACCGCTTGCCGCGGAGGACATCAACGACGACACGCTGCTTCTTGTGATGGAGGACAGTCAGAGGGAAAAGATCCGTGAGGACTTCCCGGATGCGCCCCATCTGCAGACGATCGCCGGATTTCTGCGGCTGGCAGGAGACATCCCCGCCCTTTACGGGGAACCGCTTACCGAATACGGAAAATGTTATGAAGCGCTGGAATTCCTGATTGAAGGTGTTCTTGCGCGGCTGAAAGAGGAGGAAGAACAATGATAGCTTTAGGATGCGACCACGGCGGATATGAGCTGATGCAGGAGGTAAAAGCATATCTGGGCAAACAGGGACTGGAATATCAGGACTTCGGATGCTACAGCAACGAGGCAGTTGATTATCCGGTTTACGCCAGAAAAGTAGGCCATGCGATCCAGAACGGAACGTGTGATAAGGGAATCCTGATCTGCGGAACCGGAATCGGCATTTCTATCACGGCAAACAAAATGGAAGGAATCCGTGCAGCACTCTGCACCGACTGCTTCTGCGCAGAGGCAACCCGCCTGCACAACGATGCCAACGTACTGGCGATGGGAGGACGCGTTGTAGGCCCTGGCCTTGCAATCAAAATCGTAGAAACCTTCCTGAACACTCCATTTTCCGGAGAAGAGCGTCACGAACGCCGTATTCACTTGATTGAGCATGAAGGCGAAAATGAATAAATTTTGAACAAAACAAAGGAGAAGGGAAAATGGCAAGAACAGTCATCATGGATCACCCGCTGATCCAGCACAAAATCGGTATTATCAGAAAGAAAGACACAAGCTCCAAGGAGTTCCGCGAGATGATCAGCGAGATTGCAATGTTGATGTGCTACGAGGCAACCAGAGAGCTGCCGCTCACAGACGTTGAAATTGAAACCCCGATCTGCAAAACAACCGTAAAAGAGCTCGAAGGAAAGAAAATGGCAGTTGTGCCGATCCTCCGTGCCGGTCTTGGTATGGTAGAAGGTATGCTGGCTATGATTCCGGCAGCAAAAATCGGACACATCGGTCTGTACCGTGATCCGGAAACCCTGGCACCGGTTGAGTATTACTGCAAACTTCCGTCAGACATCGCAAGCCGTGAAGTATTTGTAACCGACCCGATGCTGGCAACCGGCGGTTCTGCAACGGCAGCCATCACCATGCTGAAAGAAAAAGGCGCAAAGAAGATCCACTTCATGTGCATCATCGCATCTCCGGAAGGAATCGAGAAAATGCATGAGGTTCACCCGGATGTCGATGTTTTCGTCGGAGCACTGGATGACCATCTGAACGAGCACGGCTACATTGTACCAGGCCTCGGCGATGCCGGAGACCGTATCTTCGGTACGAAATAAGAGCGGAAGCAAAGTACGTTAAGAAAACACAGGGGAAATGGGTATGAGCGATAAACGAGAGGATTATATTTCCTGGGATGAATATTTCATGGCAGTTGCCCAGCTTGCCGGTATGCGCTCGAAGGATCCGCACACACAGGTGGGAGCCTGCATTGTGAGCGAGGACAACAAGATTCTGTCCATGGGATACAACGGTTTCCCGAGAGGCTGCTCGGACGACGAGTTCCCGTGGGGAAAGACAAGTGAAAATCCGCTGGAAAACAAGTATCTTTACACAACGCACAGTGAACTGAACGCCATCCTGAATTACCGCGGCGGAAGCCTCGAGGGAGCCAAGCTGTATGTGACATTGTTCCCATGCAACGAGTGCTGCAAGGCGATTATCCAGGCGGGAATCAAAACGGTGATCTACGACTGCGACAAGTACGCGGACACCCCGTCCGTGATCGCATCGAAACGGATGATGAAGGCGTCCGGAGTCACTTTTCAGAAATACCACCGCACAGGGCGGGAAATTACCATGTCCCTGTAGCAGAAAGGATAATAGAAGGAGCGCGCCTGAACGAACAGAAAGTTCAGACGCGCTTCGTCTGTATACACGAAAAGACAAGAAACGGGAGGGCACCATGGAGAGCAATTTCGAATGGATTACGGCAAACGGGGATATCGGCATCCGCTTTTTCCACAGCATCGACGACGGCGGCTACAGCAACCCGCCGCACTGGCACAACGATCTGGAGATCATTTATCTTCTGGAAGGCCGTCTGAAAGTGCGTTTCGGTGACGGCGGCGAGCGGCAGATCGGGGCAGATGAACTTCTCGTCATCAACTCCGGCACGATCCATGCCGTGACAGCCTATCCGAATCAGGCCATCGTCCTGCAGGTTCCGTACGAGATGCTGCTGCAGTACATGGAGCGTTACGATCATCTTTACTTTGTTGTGGATGAAAGACCGGCCAGTGAGGCGGAAAAACAAAAACTCGCAGAATTCAAAGCAGTTCTCCGGGAGATGGACGAGGTGTACGGTGCGCAGAAAGAAGGGTATCAGTTAAAATTCGACAGCCTTCTTCTTGAAGCGCTGTACCGCTTACTGGTGGACTATGCGGTGCGGATCGGAAAAGAACACATTCCGCAGAATCAGAAGGCCGTACAGCAGATCCGCGAGGTCATGCGGTATATTGAGGAGCATTACGCCAAAAAGCTGACGGTGGCGCAGGTCGCGGAGCACTTTGGTTATACGCCGAATTATCTGTCGAAGCTTCTGAAACGGTACCTCGGTCTGACGGTCTACCAGTATCTGTATGAAATCCGGCTCGACCGGATCTGCCGCGACCTGCAGCATCCCGAGGCGCGGATCATGGAACTTCTGCCGAAACACGGCTGCGAAAACTACAAGTCGGTGTCGCGTCTGTTTAAGGAGCGGTACGGCTGCAGCATGAAGGAAATGCAGAAGCGGTATGAAAAGGAAAAAGGAGACCGCCCGATGGGCCAGTGGGTAAGAATCAGAAAAGCGGAAATGCCCTAATTTCCTGCCGAAAAAGGCACTAAACAAGAAGAAGAGAGCATGGTATAGTGGAAGCATGAAACAGCGGATTTTCAGTAAATGCCGCAAAACATGTGAAAAATGGAGTGTGGAAAATGAAAGCAAAACAGATTACAACGTACCATGTAAAAGGGGAAGCAAAAACCTGGGAAAAAGCGCTGGCACCGGAAGACGAGTCCAAGAGCGTAAAAATGATTGAGTCGAACGTCATCAACCTGTATCCGGACTTTGCGTTCCAGACCATCGAGGGCTTCGGCGGCGCCATGACCGAGAGCAGCGCATACCTGCTGTCCCGTATGGATGAGGAAACACAGAATCAGGCATTACAGGATATTTTCGGACCGGACGGCCTTCATGCAAGATTTGTCCGCGTGCCGATCGACAGCTGTGACTATTCCCTTGAGGAGTATCAGGCAGTCGCAGACCCGATCGCAGACCCGGATCTGGCAACCTTCTCGATCGACCGCGACCGCAAATATGTCCTTCCGATGCTGAAAAAAGCCATCGAAATCTCCGCAGAGCCGATCAGTGTTCTGATGAGCCCGTGGTCTCCGCCGTATCAGTGGAAAACTGCACCGAAGATCGCAAAGAATGATGCTGCTGTTTACGGTGCAATGGGAATGCCGGTTCCGGAAGAGATTCCGCAGAGAAACCACGGCGGCAGCCTGAAACCGGAGTATTACGGAAGCTGGGCAAAATACGTCGTAAAATATCTGCAGGCATACCTCGATGAGGGAATCCCGGTGACGATGCTGAGCCTGCAGAACGAGACCGTAGCGGCTACCACCTGGGACAGCTGCGTATGGACACCGGAAGAGTCCAAAACCTACCTGAAAGATTATCTGTATCCGGAGATGAAAAAAGCAGGCCTGACGGACAAGATCGGCATCTTCATCTGGGATCACAACAAAGAGCGTATGATCGAGCACGTTCTGACCGTCCTTGACGAGGAGACCATGGACATGGTAGCCGGTATCGCATTCCATTGGTATTCCGGCGACCACTTCGAGGCTGTTGAGCTGATGAAACAGAAATACCCGGACAAAACCTTCATGCTTTCCGAGTGCTGTGCCCTTCACATGCCGGGCAGAATCGGTTTTGGCGACGGTGGTTTCGGACCGGTGAACTTCCAGACACCAGAGTACGTCGATTACCTTGACGCCGCAGATTATGCACACGATATGATCGGAAACCTGAACGCCGGCATGAACCGCTGGATCGACTGGAACTTCCTCGTAGACAAAGACGGCGGCCCGCGCCACGTACCGATGGGATTCACCTCAGGTCTGATTGTGGATGATGATTTCCATTACCGCAAACCGATCATGTACCACTACATCGGCCATATTTCCAAATATATTGCTCCGGGTGCAAAACGCATCGGCTGGAGCAAATACGGAGCAAACCTGGATGTAACGGCCGCAGTCAATCCGGACGGAAGCTACGTTGTGATCCTGCTGAACCGCACAAAAGAGGATTCCGGCTGCTTCCTGCGTGTCAACGGACATATCATGCGTGTCGATCTTCCGGCAGAGACACTCAGCACGGTTGTAATCGAGAAATAAAAAGCAAAAATAAAAAAATGCCTTCTGTGCAGAATGGAAACAGTCTGCGCAGAAGGCATTTTTGTAAGATACGATTTATTTTTGATCGGAATCGGAAGAATCTGAGTTTTTCTCTTCGGTTGAAGGCTTTGCCGGTGTATACGGCGCATCAACCGGAGACTCTTCCGGGGCCAGCTTTGTCAGCGCTTTGCGCAGCCGGTAGCCCGGGAAGTGGAAGACTTCGGCCTCGTCGATCTTCTTTTTCTGATATGGGATCGCCTGTCTCGTTTCCGGATCAATGTGGTCCATGTGGAAGTAAAACGCATCGTCATCCGGCAGGTGATGTTTTTCAAGACGACGGTTGGCGAAGTTGCGGCAGACCGTGCAGATAATGGCACAGACCGGAACGGCGATGATCATGCCAAAGACACCCCAGAAGCCGCCGCCGATCAGAATCGAGATGATGATAAGGAAGCTAGACACGCCGGTCGTCTCGCCGAGGATTTTCGGTCCTAAGAAGTTTCCGTCAAACTGCTGCAGGAGAACGACGAAAATCAGGAAATACAGTGCCTGCAGAGGGTCGATCAGAAGGATCAGCAGAAGACACGGAACGGCGCCGAGGAACGGGCCGAAAAACGGAATGATATTCGTCACACCGATGATTACGCTGACCAGCAGTGCGTACGGGGTGCCGATCAGGCTCGTCACAAGATAGCAGATGGCACCGATGATGATCGAATCGATGACTTTTCCAACGAGGAATCCGCTGAATTCCTGGTTCACATACTGGCAGTCGCGGATCACGGCATTTCCGTGATCCAGACCGAGCAGCGCGTAGACTGCTTTTTTCAGCTTGGCAATGTAGCTTTCCTTGTTGTACAGCATGTAGATCGCAACGATCGCGCCAAGCAGAATGTTTTTGAAAAACGTAACCATGTTGACGAGCTGTCCGGAGAGGTTCAGAAGGAACGTACGGAGCATCGGCATCAGGTCATTGGTCAGCCAGTTGGAAAGCTTTGCGGAGAACATGGAGATGTACTGGTCTGCCGTCTGCTGCATCTCCGGGTAATTCGCCAGCACTTTTGTGGCAAAATCCTGAATGTTGTTTGCGTAGTTGGAGAAGTTGGAGACAATGTTTGTGATACTTGAGAACAGCTCCGGGATCAGGGTCGCAATGAGTCCGTACAGCGCGAAAAGCATGGCGACGTACGTCAGAAGAATCAAAAGCGCCCGCACAAGCTTTTTGCAGCGTACCGACTGTGTTTTTCCGTGCCGGGCAAAGAGTCTGGCGATGATCCGCTGTTCTATGAAGTTAATGATCGGGCTGATCACATAGGCGAGAATCAGGGCTGCAATCAGGGGGGAGAGAATGTCGAGGACATTGTGAAAGGCGGTCCGCACAGAAGTCTGGTGGAAGAGCAGGTAGTAAAAAATCATGGACGCTGCAAGTACCAGAAAGGCAGTAACGCCGGCCCGGACATATTTTCGGTAACGATCCAGTTTCATAAAAATGTAAATCCCCTTTCGAATTTTATTAACCTCTATTATACACATGCAATCCCCAAAATACAACCGCAACCACACTTGCGGGAAAAAAAGGAAACTGCTATACTGGAAAAGCAGATTTAGAAAAAGGAGATAACAAATTTGAAGATAAAAATGCCGCCAAGCGTAAATATGGTAATCGATTCCCTGCATGCGAAAGGCTTCGAGGCGTACGCGGTCGGAGGCTGTGTGCGCGATACGATTCTTGCGCGGGAGCCGGACGACTGGGATATTACAACCTCTGCTTCCCCACAGCAGGTAAAAGAAATTTTTGACCGCACCGTGGATACGGGACTGGAGCACGGAACGGTAACAGTTCTGGCCGGAAGCGGCGCGCACGAGGTCACGACGTACCGCATCGACGGAGAGTATGAGGACGGCCGCCATCCGAAAGAAGTGGTCTTTACCTCCAGCCTTGCCGAGGATCTGCGCCGCCGTGATTTTACGATCAATGCGATGGCATACAACAACGAAGAGGGGCTTGTGGATCTGTTCGATGGAATCAGGGATTTACAGCGCAAAGTCATCCGCTGTGTCGGAAATCCGACCGAGCGGTTCAGTGAGGATGCACTGCGGATCCTGCGTGCCCTCCGCTTTTCCGCACAGCTCGGCTTCAAACTCGATCCGGCAACACTGGATGCCATCATAGCACTCGCGCCGACGCTTGAAAAAATCAGCGCCGAGCGGATCCGTGTGGAACTGAATAAACTGCTGATCTCGAAACGGCCGGAGTACATGGAGGCCGTCTATGAGGCGGGTATTACAAAAATTGTGCTGCCGGAGTTTGATGAACTGATGAAAACGCCGCAGAACAATCCGCACCACTGCTATAATGTCGGTGAGCACACGATTGCCGCTCTGCAGCACGTTCCGGCAGATCCGATTCTGCGCTGGACGATGCTGCTCCACGACATTGCAAAACCGGCGTGCCGCACAACGGATGAGGCCGGCATCGATCATTTTAAAGGCCACGCACCGGCGGGGGAGAAAATGGCGAAAGCGATTCTGCGCCGTCTGAAATTCGACAACGAAACCATCCGCCAGGTCGCAGCATTGATCCGCTGGCATGACTGCCGCATGGCTCCGGAGAAACCGGTGATCCGCCGTATTCTGAACAAACTCGGCCCGGAGCTGTTCGAAAAACTGATGATCGTGCAGGAAGCCGATACGATGGCCAAAAGCCTGTACCAGCGGGAGAAAACCCTGGAACGGATCGGAAAGGTAAGGGAGTGCGTCAGAGAAATTCTCGATAACGGCGACTGCTTTACGTTGAAAATGCTGGCCGTTTCCGGCAAAGATCTGATGGAACTCGGTGTCCCAAAAGGCCCGAAAATCGGCGAATGCCTGAACGCGGCGCTGGAAGAAGTGATGAAAGATCCGGCGAAGAATACAAAAGAATACCTGACAGAGTACGTAAAAACACTGCTGTAAAGCCAAAACGGCAAACAAAAGAGAGCCGGGGACAGAACAATCCGTCCCCGGCTCTCTTTTGTTTTTTGCTGGTTTTATGCGTTCAGATCACGCAGCAGATCCGCATACCAGCAGAACACATGGGCAATGCGGTACAGTTCGCTCTCCTTGGAGACGGTGCGCCACAGCTCTTTATAGCTGTGCAGCCACCGTTCGAGATCTCCGGCGAGTGCAAAACAGTCTTCTTTCTCCGGCAGAGTACCCTCGGAAAGAAGGGAAGCGCGCAGGAACGGCAGCAGGCGGTTCAGCACTTTCAGGCCGTCTGCGGCGAGCAGGTACGCATAGATCATCGGACGGTTCTCCGGGCGGACGGTGCCGGCTTTCTCGTACAGAACGGCGCAGAGCGCGTCAATTGAAGCATTTGCTGCATCCGCATCGCCTTCCGCGCAGGAGCGGAGCAGTTCGGCAGCCTCTTCTTTGTCCTGATGCAGTTCGAGTGCTTCCTGTACCATAACGGCAGTGCGCCACGGATACGCATCCTGATGGCAGAGAAGATCGAGCACGGAAACGAGTTTTCCGGAAGCATCACCAAATTCCAGCACGGAAATCTGGCGGTTGATTTCCTCCTCCGGCAGAATGTCTGCATTCCAGGAGAACGCCGCGCCGTAGATCATGCCGATGCGGGAGAAGTCCGGGTGATTGATGTGGCCGTAATCGCCCCAGTCAGTGTTCAGAAGTCCCATCGCATGGCATTCGTGGCCGTAGCGCGCCATTCTGGAAATGTTTTCATACGCCTCATGATACTTGTTGATGAGCTGGTTCCATCCCTGTACGCCCGGGCACACATACAGATGCTCGGCACCGGAATTGGCAAGGCGGGTCAGACGCTCCGATGAAACATTTGACGCATAATCCCAGTGGAGGCAGATCAGGTTCTTCGGCAGGAGATGATAAGCTTCCGGCTCCTGGCTGATGACATCACTCCAGAACATCGGCGTGCGGCCGGATTCAGTGATATAGTTGGCAAGCTCTGTCACAAACTCGGTGTAGATGACGGTGGTTCCCTTTTCCTCGGCGAGTGCGCGGGAAGCCCCTTTTCCAAGGTCAAACGTTTCATCCGCGCAGAGATTGAAATACTTCGAGGAGAAGAGCTGCATATATTCGGAAAGAATGTGTTTGGCAAGGGAGAGGCTCTCCGGGTTTGTGATATCGAGCGTATGGTGCGCCTGGCGGTCATAGAAGGAGAACGGAGCCGAAGCAGAGCCTTCCAGTTCGCACAGATGTGCATACGATTTCGTGCAGAGCAGCTTGTACAGATGGCCGAAGCTTGCAAGCGACGGAACGAGATCAATGCCAAGTCCCTTGCAGTAGCGGTCCAGCTCGAGGATGTCCTCTGCAGTGAGCGGCGTATCGTCGCGCCACATCTCGGTCAGATCGTCGAAGAGATAGCTGTGCTCGATGTAGAGCTGAAGCTGATTGATTTTATAGAAGCTCAAGGTGGCGGCAAGCTGTTTCAGATAGGAAAGCGTCGGAACACGTCCGCGGGTCGCATCGTGGTAGAAGCCGCGGTTTTCCATGGCCGGTTTGTCGGAGATCAGGACGGTTGGAAGAACAGCACCTGCCTGGCGGATCATCTGACGGAGTGTCTGCACGCCGTAGAGAACGCCGCTTTCCAGAGATCCGCAGATCGTGATGTTTTCCGGTGTGACAGCGAGGGTATAAGCCTCACGGGATAATTCCGGAGAGGCAGTCAGATAGATCAGGTGTGATCCCACCGGCTGATGACGGCGGCAGATGGCAGGACGGAATCCCGTCTGTGTCTCAATCTCCTGCTGCAGAAGCTGTGCTGCAGAAAAAAGCTCAGCCGGGCTCTCGGAATCGAGAAAAATGCGGCTGTCATAGTGAATTGTAAAGGTGCCCTCTCCGTAGGAAAGGGAAGATGGCTGTGGTAAGAAAATCATAAAAACCCTCCTTAAAATAAAATGATTTTAGAGAACCCCATAACAGGTGTTTTTCATCCTGTCAAGTTTGGAATATTTTACCATGCGGTGAAATTAAAAACAATAAAATAAGAGAAAAAGAAAACACTTTCAACATTGCTTTTGGGATGAAAGAAAAAACAGAAACCAGTATGCATGGCACAGGGCGGATACGCATACATTGAATCGTGACCCCAAAAACGATCACAACAGGGAAAGGAGTCAGGCTCTTGTATGATTATGGATTGAGTGTGCTGTCCCATTACGGTCTTACGGCTTCCGGCACAATGCGGGTGCGGGGCGCTTTATTGTGCCACACCGAACAGGGGGATAAGCTGATCAGCGAGTTCGGGACGGCGGCGGAAAAACTGGAGCAGCGGTATCTTCTACAGTGCCGCATCACGGAGTCGGGGCTCCTGCGGTGCGATCAGATTCTGCGGAACGAAGAGGGAGCGCTTGCAACGCGCGGGGACGACGGAGGAACGTACATTGTGCGGAACTGGTACCCGGGCCGGGAATGTGAGACGGGAAACAGTGAGGACCTTATCCGCGCCTCGGACGCGCTGGCGCGGCTACATACGGCAGCTCATCTGCCGGTGAAAATGGAATACCGGAGGGAATCCATCGTGGAGGAGTGCATCCGCCACAATGTGGAAATTCGAAAGATCCGAAAGTATTTGCAGACAAAAAAGAAGAAAAATGAGTTCGAAAAACTGCTGCTGGCAAGCGCCGGTCCGTATCTGGAACAGGGAGAGCGGGCGGCCGCGGAAATGAAAGCTTCTTCCTATGAAAAACTGCGGCAGCGGGCGGACGAAGAAGGCGCCGTCTGCCACGGGGAATTCAGCCAGCACAATATTCTGCTGGAAAACGGCAGAGGCGAAACGGCGGTCAATTTCGACAAGTGGAACTTCGATCTCCAGGTGGCAGATCTTGGCTATTTTATGCGGAAAATTCTGGAAAAACACGGCTGGAGCGAGCGCGCGGCAGAACGGATTTTAAACGCCTACAGCGCCAGACGGCCGCTCGATGAGGGGGAAATCGAGACACTCCGCCTCTATCTTTCCTATCCGTGGAAATACTGGAAACTGGCAAACCGCTACTACGGAAGCAGAAAATCGTGGATATCCGGGCGGAATACGGAGAAACTAAAAACACTCAATGCGCAGCAGGCAGACTGGCTGCGGTTTGTTAAGGGATCCTTCTTTTAACCGTGCGGTGGAAAAGAGTCTGTTTTGGGCAGAAATCGCCATAAAACCGCTGTTATGGGGGACTTTTTTCTTGACAAGAGAGACGCATTAGTATATAAATATATACAGCTACGCGAAAAAGCCGGTCAACGTAACAGACTGATCATCCGGAAGAAAAACAGCCGGCAGGGCAGGTCGTGTGTATCAGCGGGCCCGCGTACCATGTAAAAAACAAATGTAAGATACAGGAGGAGTAAAACTCATGAACAAAACAGAATTAGTTGCAGCTATGGCTGAGCAGACAAATTTATCCAAAAAAGATGCAGAGGCTGCTTTAAAAGCATTTGTCGATGTAGTATCTGAAGAATTAAAGAAAGGTGAGAAAGTTCAGCTGGTAGGCTTTGGTACCTTCGAAGTATCCGAAAGAGCAGCAAGAGAAGGAAGAAATCCGCAGACTGGCGAGACCATGGAAATCAAAGCTTCCAAAACTCCGAAATTCAAAGCAGGAAAAGCTTTAAAGGACATGATGAACTAAGTAAAAATCTATGCGCTTAGATAAATTTTTAAAAGTATCAAGACTGATCAAGCGGCGTACCGTAGCCAATGAAGCCTGTGATGCAGGCCGTGTCCTCGTCAATGACAGACCGGCAAAAGCATCCGCACAGGTCAAGGCAGGAGATGTACTGGAAATTCAGTTCGGAAGTAAATCCGTCAGGGTAGAAGTGCTGAATGTGCAGGAAACCGTGAAAAAAGAAGAAGCACAGGAGCTTTACCGCTACTTATAAGAAGTGCGGCAGGATTCATGTGCAGCGAATAAAAAGAGAAAACCTTCATATAATGGGTGTATAGACCATTGTATGGAGGTTTTTTGCATGGGGGAGATGAACGAACAGGTGCACCGCCTTTTGCTGGAACAGCGGAAAACACTTTCTCTTGGCGGCGTGCAGGATGTGAAAAGCTTTGATGAGAACGAAGTTCTGCTCGTGACCGTCTGCGGTGTTCTTACCATCCGCGGAAAAGAGCTGCATGTGGGCCGCCTGGAGCTGGAAAAGGGAGAGGCGGATATCGAAGGCAGCATCGACAGCCTGGTCTATACGGAACATGGGCCGCAGCAGAAGAAGGGGTCTGCGCTTGCGCGGCTGTTCCGGTAAAAATGAGTGCGTATGTCACCCGGGAGCTGATTCTGCTCGCCTGTTCCATCTGGCAGGGGGCAGTCCTGGGGTTCTGGTACGATCTGATCAAGACAGCGCGGAAACTGATCCGCCACAGCCATGCGGCGGTATCTGCAGAGGACCTCTGCTACTGGATTGCGGCAGCGCTGTATCTGTTTGTACGGATTTACGGAGAGAACAGCGGCATTCTCCGTGGGTATCTGTTTGGCGGCATCCTTGGGGGCGCTGCATTGTACCACGCATCGTTTGGACGCTTTCTTCCGGAACTTCTGGCAAAGGGAATCAAAAAAGCAGGGCGAATCCTCGCTTTTCCAGGAAAATGGCTGGTAAAAAGTATGAAAAAACGGAGAAAAAGGTTGAAATTTCATGGGAAGAACGGTAAGATGTAACTACACATGTAAGAACAAAAGAAACAAGTCTGCGGACGAAAAACAACAGATAGTTTGGCTGCAGATGGTTGGAAAATAGAAAGCAAGGGTAAAGAAAAGAATGAAAGAAAGGGAAGAAAAGAATTCTGGCCGAAGGAAAAAAGTCAGAAAGAAGAGCCGTACAACAGAGTTCTCAATTACCATAGTCCTGTGCTGCCTGGTTGCAGTCCTTACCGTAAAGGGAATCAGCCTTCAGCAGAAGGTCAATGCAAATGCATCCCGTCTTTCCAGTCTGGACAGCCAGATTGAAGAGGAGAAGCAGCGCACCGATGATATTACCGCCTTGAAAGAATACATGCAGACCGATGAGTACATAGAAAAAACGGCAAGAGAAAAACTTGGCATGGTAAAGGATAATGAGATTTTATTTAAAGAATCCCAGTCGAAATAAACAAAACAGATAAAGAAAGGGCATGATTTCGCAGTCCCCTTTGAAGTCCAGAACAAAGAGAGGAGGAGCGGAACATGCCGGAGTGGATCATTGCCATGTTCCTGATCGGCGCATTGCTGTCAGCAGGGGACATGGCTAAAATTTTTTTGGAAGCCAGAAGAAGCCGCCGGGAAGCGGCCGTCTATGACAATCATCCGCAGAAACTGCAGATGGAGCACTACGCCGATTCGTTCCGCGTTCTGGCAGAGAGCTTTTACCAGATGCCGTCAAAAAGTGTGATGCCGGAGACGGGCCGGGTGGACAAGATTCTGGAAAAAGAACAGCAGGAAGTCTGCAGCCGCTGTGCGAAGGCGTCGTGGTGCTGGGAGCAGTACGGAAACCTGACGCGCGAGCGGTGCCAGGAACTTCTTCAGACAATCGCCGACGGGGATGAGGACGAGATCAGCCGTGCAAAAGGCGAATGGAACGCCTCCTGCCTGAACGGCTCCCGCTTTCTGGAACTGTTCTGGAACCGCTACCAGCAGGAACGCCAGGCGGCGCTCTGGTCGGGGCGTGTGGCGGAGAGCCGCCGCGTGGTGGCAGAACAGTTAAGTGAAGTCGCCGGGATTATGGACCGCGCCGCGTGTGATCTGTACAGCCTCAACAGTCTGCCGGACGAGCTCTCGGAAAAAATCTGCCGCCAGATGAAGAAAAACGGGGCTTTCGTCCAGAAAATCTGGCTCCAGGAGCGGCCGAAAGAGCATTTACAGATCTATATGACGGTCAAAGCGGGCCGTCACTGCCGGATCACGCTTCGCCAGACGGCGGAACTGATCGGTTCCCTGTGCGGAATCCCGATGGTTGCGGTACGCGACGGGGCACAGGTCTTAAGCGGAGAATACCAGACGGTGCTGTTTCAGGAGGATGTGAAATTCCAGGTTCTCTACGGTGTGGGACGCATCACCAAGGAGCAGGAGAGTATCTCCGGGGACAATTACAGTGTGCTCTGCGAAAACGGCCAGTTTGTCCTCTGCCTGTCGGACGGCATGGGTTCCGGGATCGAGGCAAACAGGGAGAGCGAGACGGTGGTGGAGCTGTTTGAACAGTTCCTGCGCGCCGGATTCCCGCGGATCATGGCGGCACGGATGATCAATTCGATGCTTCTGCTGCAGCCAAAGGAAGGGATGTTTTCCACGTTTGATGTTGCTTCGATTAATCTCTACACAGGCGTCTGCAGCTTTTTGAAAGGAGGTGCATCGCCGACGTTCCTTAGGCGGGATACGTGGGTGGAGGTTGTGGAGTCAACCAGTCTTGCCGCAGGTCTCGTTTCCCAGACGGATTTTGATACCACAACGAAAAAGCTGTACGACGGTGATTACCTTGTGATGATGACGGACGGAGTGCTGGACGCGCTGCCCGGGGACAGGACGGAGCAGATGAAGCAGCTTCTTCTCGAAGTGAAAAACAGCGAGCCGCGGGAATTTGCCCGGGAGCTTTTGGAACGCGTGCTGCGCCTCGGCGGCTGCCGCGCACGGGATGATATGACGGTTCTGGTCGCCAGAATCTGGAAAAAATAGGAGTAAAAACGAAGGATGCGAGAGAAAGTAAGAGCCTTTATGGAACAGTATCATATGGTAACGGCAGGCGAACGCGTGCTGCTCGGCCTCTCCGGCGGCGCGGATTCCGTCTGCCTGTTTCATCTGCTGCGGGAACTGCAGGAGCCGCTTGGCTTTTCGCTGCTGGCTGTCCACGTCAACCATAACCTGCGCGGCGCGGAAGCCGGGCGGGATGCGGCATTTGCAGAAAATCTGTGCCGGGAATATGATGTTCCGTTCTATCTCTATTCCTGTCCCGTGGAGAAGATCGCAAAAGAAAAGCATCTCTCGACGGAGGAGGCTGGACGCGCGGCGCGGCAGGAAGTTTTTGCAGCGTGCGCAAAGGAGCAGAGGGCAGTGAAAATTGCGCTCGCCCATCACCAGGATGACGTTGCGGAGACGATGCTGCATCACCTGGCACGGGGAACGTCGCTGGCCGGACTTGCCTCCTTACGCCCCGTGCGGGGGAATGTGATCCGTCCGCTTCTCTGCGTCGGACGAAAAGAGATCCGGCAGGAACTGGAAAGCCGGAAGTGTTCCTGGTGTGAGGACAGCACGAATGCAGAGGATGCTTACACGAGGAACGGAATCCGCCACCATGTGCTGCCGTATCTGACCGAAGAGGTCAATCCGCGAGCCGCCGCGCATATGGCACAGACATCGCTGGACCTGCTGGAAACGGAGGAATATCTGGAGCAGCAGACGGATCAGCTGATGGAGCGGTATGCATCCGCAGAGAAAAATGCGGTTGTGCTGCGTGATGCGGTGAGCAGCGAAGCGCCTCTTCTGCAGCGCTACGTGATCCGGCGCGTTCTGGAACAGCTGGCGGGAAAACGGAAGGATCTTACCAGGGAGCATCTGGAATCTGTGCGGGAACTTTTTGAAAAGCAGGTCGGAAAAAGTGTCTGCCTGCCGTATGGAATCACCGCCGTGCGCGGATACGAGACGCTCCGCCTGGAAAAGCAGGGAGTGCATTTAAAAGAAGAACGGAAAAGGAAAAGCGGCGAAGAAGTTCCAATTCCGGTTCCGGCCGGGTGGGAAGAGGAAAAAAGTCTCGCATTTGCAGAAAATCCAGTCACGATTGTGAAAAAAACATCGGTTTTTCCCGAAAGAATTGAAGAAAAAAAGTATACGAAATGCTTTGACTGTGATAAAATAAAAGACGGTCTTGTCCTCCGCACGAGAAGAAGCGGAGATTATCTGAGAGTAACCGCAAAAGGCGGGAAAAAGAAACTAAAAGATTATATGATTGATGCCAAGATACCGAAAGAGGAGCGGGATTCCATTCTGCTGCTCGCCGACGGACCGGAGATCTGGTGGGTCGTGGGGTATCGCAGAGGAGAGAGCGGCCGTGTCGGGGAAGACACGAAAGCAGTTCTGCAGATACAGATTGGCGTTGGTAAGGAGGAAAACAGATGAAAGAGACAATCAGAGTATTATTAAGCGAAGAAGAAGTAGACAGACGAATTAAAGAAGTAGCAGACCAGATCAACCGCGATTACGCAGGAAAAGAAGTGCACCTGATCTGCGTTTTAAAAGGCGGCGTATTCTTTATGTGCGAGCTGGCAAAACGCATCACAGTGCCGGTAAGCCTTGACTTTATGTCCGTATCAAGTTACGGCGATGACACCAAGTCCAGCGGAGTTGTCCGTATTGTAAAAGACCTGGATCAGCCGCTGGAAGGAAAAGACGTTCTGATCGTGGAGGATATCATCGATTCCGGAAGAACGCTTTACTATCTGATCGACATCCTGAAAAAGAGAAATCCGAAATCCGTACACCTGTGTACTCTGCTCGACAAGCCGGAGCGCAGAGTGTGCGATGTCAAAGTAGATTATACCTGCTTTAATATCCCGGACGAGTTCGTCGTAGGCTACGGTCTGGATTACGCACAGAAATATCGGAATCTTCCATACATCGGAGTAGTGGAGTTTCACGAAGACGAGGAGTAAAAAGAAAATATGAACAGACAGCGCAGTGGATTTGGACTCTACGCGGCGTTTATGGTGATTATCGTGCTTGCCATGTTCTACATCACCGGAAAAATCAGCGCAGGCAGCAGCCCAAGTCAGCAGAAATTTGAAACCGCCGTAAAAGACGGCAAAGTGACATCCGCGCAGATTGTCCAGAACAAAGAAGTGCCGACCGGCTCCGTCGTGGTACAGGAGCAGGGCGGTGACAGTTATACGGTCAATGTGACCGACGTAAACGCAGCTATCAGCCTTCTGGAGGATGCTGATGTAACGTACACCGTGCAGAATGTCCAGAGAGACAGCATTTTCATGACATCCGTCCTGCCGGCCCTGCTGCTCGGTATGATCCTTCTTTTTGGCATGTCGATGATGAACCGCTCCATGGGCGGCGGTGGAGGCGGCGGAAACAAAATGATGAATTTTGGAAAAAGCAACGCCCATATGTCCACCGACAAAGACAAAAAAGTCCTGTTCCGCGATGTTGCGGGCTTAAAAGAGGAAAAAGAAGACCTTGTTGAGGTGGTCGATTTCCTGAAAGCACCGGAGAAATATACACAGGTCGGCGCGAGAATCCCGAAAGGAGTTCTTCTTGTGGGCCCTCCTGGAACCGGTAAAACCCTTCTGGCGAAAGCTGTTGCAGGAGAGGCAGGCGTGCCGTTCTTCAGCATTTCCGGATCGGATTTCGTGGAAATGTTCGTCGGCGTCGGCGCTTCCCGTGTCCGCGACCTGTTTGAGGAAGGAAAAAAACATGCGCCGTGCATCATCTTCATCGATGAGATCGACGCCGTGGCAAGACGAAGAGGCACCGGCATGGGCGGCGGCCACGATGAGAGAGAGCAGACATTAAACCAGCTTCTCGTTGAGATGGATGGTTTCGGCGTCAATGAGGGCATCATCGTGATGGCAGCGACGAACCGTGTCGATATCCTGGATTCGGCGATTCTCCGTCCGGGCCGTTTTGACCGCCGCGTGGTTGTAGGACCGCCGGATGTCATGGGCCGTGAGGAAATCCTGAAAGTCCATGCAAAGAACAAACCGCTGGCCGAGGATGTGGATCTGAAACAGATCGCGCAGACGACCGCAGGCTTCACCGGCGCAGAGCTGGAGAACCTGCTGAACGAGGCAGCGATTATGGCGGCAAAGGACCGCAGAAGATTTGTGCGCCAGTCCGATATCAAGTCTGCTTTCATCAAAGTGGGCATCGGTGCGGAGAAGCGCAGTAAAGTCATTTCGGATAAAGAAAAACGGATCACCGCATACCATGAGACAGGCCATGCGATCCTGTTCCATATGCTGCCGGATATGGAGGCGGTCTATACGATCTCTATTATCCCGACAGGTCCTGGTGCAGCGGGCTACACGATGCCGCAGCCGGAGAACGATGATATGTTCCAGACGAGAGGCAAAATGATGCAGTACATCACCGTATGCCTCGGCGGCCGTGTGGCAGAGGAGCTGATCTTCGACGATATCACAACGGGCGCATCCCAGGATATCAAACAGGCGACGGCTACCGCGCGTTCCATGATTACGAAGTACGGTATGTCTGAGAACCTTGGTCTTGTCGCTTACGATTCCGACTCGGATGAGGTCTTCATCGGCCGCGACTGGGGCCATACGAAGAGCTACAGCGAGAATGTAGCCGCAGCCATCGACGAGGAAGTCCGCCAGATGATCGAGAAATGCCACGATCAGGCGAAACAGATTATTCTGGAGCATTCCTATGTGCTGCATGAGTGTGCAAAGCAGCTGATGGAAAAAGAGAAGCTGAGCCGTGCTGAATTCGAAGCCATTTTTGAGCAGGAAGCACAGATGACAGGAACAGCACCGGAAGTTTCTGGAGAAATCTGATATCTTTTTATTTGCAATAGAAAACCTGCAGAGAACAAAAAAAGTTTTTTGCAGGTTTTTTTCTGCGATTTTACGGGCGTTTGTGCAAATTAAAACAGAAAATCCGAAACGCCGGAAAAATTCATCGTTATTTTGAATAAGAATCAAATGAAAAAAAATCGCGATTTGTGCAGACTTTTCGAGGGACGTATGGTACTATAATAACTGTAAAAACCCCCCAATACATTATATAGTTTTTGCTACACCCCATAAGAGAAATACCTTCTCCAAAAGAGCCAGCGTACCCCGCTGGCTCTTTTACTGTATAAAAATCCAATAAACACAATCGTTACATGTGTTCAGAAAAAGGTTGTATTACATGGCGGTGTGGGGTAAAATATAAGGAATGAATGATTGAGAAAGACAGAGGCGTTAGTTCATGGATAAAACAAGAATGCAGCAGTATATGTCACAGATGCGGGCGATGTTCAACAAGCATGCGCTCTACAGCGATGAATCCCCGCAGTATCAGATTCCGTTTGAGCCGAACCCGGGCGACACGGTGAAGATCCGGTTCCGTACCCTGAAAAATAATGTAGATGCGGTTTATTTCATCAGCGGTTCCACCCGTGCACAGATGCAGGTCGGTTTGGTCCGGAACGGTTTTGATTATTACGAGATCGAGATTCCGGTCGGAAATGAGCCGATCCGCTATTTTTTTGAGATTCAGGCAGGCCGCGTGGTCTGTTATTACAACAAGCTCGGTGTCACAAGAGAGCTGCAGGAGATGTACTCTTTCGGCATTATCCCGGGCTTCCATACGCCGGACTGGGCGAAGGGCGCTGTCATGTATCAGATTTTTGTGGACCGCTTCTGCAACGGAGATCCGTCCAACGATGTGCTGACGGGAGAGTACAGCTATATCGGTGAGCAGGTCAACAAGGTGGATGACTGGAACCGCTTCCCGGAGCAGATGGATGTCCGCAATTTCTACGGCGGCGATCTGCAGGGCGTCATTGACAAGATGGATTATCTGCAGGATCTCGGTGTGCAGGTCATTTATCTGAATCCGGTGTTTGTTTCGCCGTCGAACCATAAGTATGATATTCAGGATTATGACTATATTGATCCGCATTTCGGAAAGATTGTCTCCGACGAAGGCGATCTGCTCTGGCCGGGCGACAAGGACAATACGCGGGCAACGCGGTATATTGACCGTGTGACGAACAGGGCGAACCTGGAGGCGAGCAATGAACTGTTTATCCACCTGGTGGAGGAGGCGCACAAGCGCGGCATGAAGGTGATTCTGGACGGCGTTTTCAACCACTGTGGTTCGTTTAACAAGTGGCTGGACCGCGAGCGGATTTACGAGGCCGGAAAGGGCTATGAGCCGGGCGCGTATGTGGCGCAGGACAGTCCGTATCACACGTTTTTTAAGTTTTATAATGAGCATAACTGGCCGTACAATGAGTTTTATGACGGCTGGTGGGGCCATGATACGCTGCCGAAGCTGAACTACGAGGGTTCGGAGAAGCTGATGGAGGATATTATGCGCATCGGCGCGAAGTGGGTTTCTCCGCCGTTTAATGCGGACGGCTGGCGGCTGGATGTGGCCGCTGACTTAGGACACAGCCCGGAGTTTAACCACAAGTTCTGGAAGGAGTTCCGGCGCGTTGTGAAGGAGGCGAATCCGGAGGCGATTATTCTGGCGGAGCACTACGGCGATGCGATGAGCTGGCTGCAGGGCGACGAGTGGGATACGGTGATGAACTATGATGCGTTTATGGAGCCGGTTTCCTGGTTCCTCACGGGTATGGAGAAGCACAGTGATGAGTTTAACCAGGGGCTTCTCGGAAACAGTGAGAGTTTTATCGGGGCGATGACGTATCATATGCCGGCGTTTTATGCGCCTTCGCTGTATACGGCGATGAATGAGCTGGATAATCATGATCATTCGCGGTTCCTCACGAGAACGAATCATCGTGTGGGGCGTGTGGCGAATGTTGGGCCGTATGCGGCTGCGGAGAATACGAATAAGGCGGTGCTGCGCGAGGCGGTTGTGATTCAGATGACGTGGCCGGGGGCGCCGACGCTGTATTATGGGGATGAGGCCGGCCAGGTTGGGTTTACGGATCCGGATAACCGGAGGACGTATCCCTGGGGACAGGAGGATCAGGAGCTGATCCGATTCTATAAAGAAATGATTGCGGTGCATCGGAGATTTCCGGTGCTGGCGATGGGATCGCTGAAATTTTTGCACCATGATTATAATGTGCTTTCTTATGGACGGTTTAATCAGGAGGAGCAGGTGATTGTGGTGATTAATAACCGGAATGAGAGGGTGCATGTGGAGATTCCGGTGTGGCTTACCGGGATTAACCGGAGTTCGGTGGCGAAGCTGACGCAGGTGTTTGCGACGGATGCGGTGGGATTTTCTTCGGAGGAGAAAGAAATCGAGGCACCGGCGGGCATACTGGAGATGGATTTGCTGCCGTTATCGGGAGTGGTACTGCATAGATGCGAGGAGTGACGGACGCCTCGCCGCCGCCCGTTCGGTCTTGCGTGATGCGGCGGCGAGGCTGGTAGTGGGGGTGGAAGGTTGAAAAATAGAAATGGAAAAAGAGCTCCGATTCGTATGAATCAGAGCTCTTAATCGTGCCGCAAACCGGGATCGAACCGGTACGGGTATCACTACCCACGGGATTTTAAGTCCCGGGCGTCTGCCAGTTCCGCCACTGCGGCATATGGACGGAGATGGATTCGAACCATCGAAGCAATTTGCAGCAGATTTACAGTCTGTCCCCTTTGGCCACTCGGGAATCCGTCCACGTATTTTGTTTTGTGTCAGAATGACTTCCGACATTGAATGATTATACTGGATGTGGAGGGAAAATGCAAGGGTTTTTTTGAAAAAAATAGAAAAAAGTTGAAAGGGGGGAGCAGGTCGGGTATAATATCAAATATATGGGCTTCTATATTGAGTAAAAATGGAGGATATAGGGTAAGTATGATTAAGATTAAGGATTATGTCCGGGTGGGGTCGCTGGAGGAGGCGTATGAGCTGAATCAGAAGAGAAGCGCCTGTATCCTGGGCGGGATGCTCTGGACGAAGATGGGGCAGAGGCAGGTGCAGACGGCGATTGATTTGTCCGGGCTGGGACTGGATCAGATTGAAGAGTCCGAGGAGGAGTTTTCGATTGGATGTATGGTGACGCTGCGGCAGATGGAGGAGCATGATGGGCTGAATGCTTATACCGACGGTGCGGCACGGGAGAGTGTGCGGAGTATTGTCGGGGTGCAGTTCCGGAATCTGGCTACGGTGGGAGGCAGTATTTTCGGCAGATTTGGATTTTCGGATGTGCTGACGCTGTTTCTGGCGCTGGATACGGAGGTGGAGCTGGTTCATGCGGGACGGATGCCGCTGGCGGAGTTTGCCTGTTCAAAGAGAGACAGGGATGTGCTGGTAAGGCTGATTGTGAAGAAGCATGAGGGTGTTACGGTTTATCAGAGTCATCGAAATTCCAGAACGGATTTCCCGGTGCTGACGTGTGCGGTGCGGGTGGAAGACGGAAAAGGATGTGCGGTGCTTGGGGCAAGACCGGCGAAGGCGGCACGTGTAGAGCTTCCGGCGGAGCTGGCGGAAAAGCTGGCGGCTGGAAAGGCATCTGCGGAGGAGCTGAAGGCGGCGGCTTCGGAGATTTCTGATCAGTTTACGTATGGCAGTAATATGCGCGGAAGTGCAGAGTATCGTCACCATCTGGGACGGGTGCTGCTGCGCAGATGTATGGAAGAAATTCAGAAGAAGGAGGAGCAGTGATGAAGATTTCGATGATCTTAAATGGAAAGAAGACGGAAGCGGAAATTGATGCAGACATGCTCCTGATCGATTTTGTGAGAAGCCAGGGATGCTACAGTGTGAAGCGCGGCTGTGAGACGTCGAACTGCGGGCTGTGTACGGTTTTTCTGGAGGGAAAACCGGTGCTGTCGTGTTCGGTGCTTGCGGCGCGGGCGAATGGATGTAAGGTGGATACGCTGGAAGGCCTGCAGGAGGAAGCAGAAGAATTTGGTTCCTTTATTGCCGGGCAGGGCGCCGAGCAGTGCGGGTTCTGCAATCCGGGGATGATTATGAATGCGATTGCGCTGTTCCGGGAAAATCCGGATCCGAGTGAGGAAGAAATTAAAGAATATCTGGCGGGAAATCTCTGCCGCTGTTCCGGATATGAAGGACAGCTTCGGGGAATTTTGAATTTCCTTGCCTGGAAAAAGCAGCAGGGAGGTGCGTCATGAGCAGAGAAAATCATATCTATGAACCGGACTGGTCGGGAAGAACCGATCAGCTCTGCAGTGTGAATAAGCCGGTGATCAAAAAGGATGCCCTCGCGCTGGTAACCGGAAAGCCGGTTTATGTAGATGATCTGGCGCCGAAGGATTGTCTGATTGTCAAGGTACTGCGGAGTCCGCATGCCAATGCAATCGTAAAATCCGTGAAAAAGACGGCAGCAGAGCGTGTTCCGGGCATTGAGGCGATTTATACCTGGGAGGATGTGCCGAAACAGCGTTTTACAATGGCAGGACAGACCTACCCGGAACCAAGCCCGTATGACCGTCTGATCCTCGACCAGCATGTGCGCTACGTGGGAGATCCGGTGGCGATTATTGCCGGAAAAGATGAAAAATGCGTGGACCGTGCGCGGAAACTCCTGAAAGTAGAGTACGAAGTGCTTCCGGCCATTCTGGATTTTCATCAGTCCAAGGATAATGAACTGCTGGTGCATCCGGAGGAAAGCTGGAAATCGCTCTGTCCGGTCGGTGCGGACAATCAGAGAAATCTCTGTGCAAGTGCGGAAGATCACAACGGAGATGTGGAAGCCGTGCTCGCAGAGTGCGATGAGGTCGTAGAGCATACGTATCATGTACGCGCAGCCCAGCAGGCGATGATGGAGACGTTCCGGACATACTGCTTTATGGATACCTACGGACGGCTGAATGTGCTGAGCTCGACCCAGATCGTTTACCATGCGCGCCGCATTCTGTCCAATGCACTTGGCATTCCGAAATCGAAAATCCGTGTTTCCAAGCCGAGAATCGGCGGCGGATTCGGAGCGAAGCAGACGGTAGTTGCCGAAATTTTCCCGGCGTTTGTAACCTGGAAAACCGGAAAACCGTCGAAAATGATCTTTACGAGAGAAGAGTCCCAGACAGCATCCACACCGCGCCATGAGATGGAAGTAACGATCCGCCTCGGTGCGATGAAGGACGGAAGAATCCGTGCGATCGATCTGTATACACTTTCCAACACGGGTGCATACGGCGAGCATGGACCGACAACGGTCGGCCTTTCCGGCCACAAATCGATTCCGATGTATGGATCTCTTGAGGCTTACCGGTTTGCGTATGATGTTGTGTATTCCAACGTAATGTCAGCCGGTGCTTACCGCGGATACGGTGCGACGCAGGGGATCTTTGCCGTAGAATCTGCTGTCAGTGAGATGGCAGCGCGTCTTGGCATCGATCCGATCCGGATCCGGGAGCAGAACATGGTCCGTGAGGGACAGTTCATGCCGGCTTACTATGGCGAAACGGCAAACAGCTGTGCGCTTGACCAGTGCGTGGAGCGTGCGAAAGAGATGATCGGCTGGGATGAGAAATATCCGTGCCGTGATATGGGAAATGGAAAGGTGCGCAGCGTCGGCATTGCGATGGCGATGCAGGGCTCCTGTATTTCCAATCTCGATGTCGGATCGGCAACAATCAAAGTCAACGACGACGGCGGCTATACGATGCTGATCGCAGCGGCCGATATGGGAACCGGCTGCGATACGATTCTGTCCCAGATGGCGGCAGAGTGTCTGGAGTGTGATGTGGATGACATTACCGTTGTCGGCGCAGATACCGATACGTCCCCGTATGACTCCGGTTCCTATGCATCGAGTACGACGTATATTACCGGAAAAGCGGTGGAAAAAGCCTGCATGACGCTTCGGAAACGAATCTGTGCCCTGGCGGCAGAGCGGATGAACGTGCCGGAAGATGAGACAGAATTTACCGGTACCGGCGTCGTGCATGAAAAGAGCGGAAGAAGCATGACGATGGAAGAAATCGCAACAGCGGCCATGTGCAATAACGGCATCGCGCTGGAAGCGACGGAAAGCAATTGCTCTCCGGTATCGCCGCCGCCTTATATGGCTGGTGCGGTCGAGATCGAGCTGGATAAAGAGACCGGCGAGGTCAGGATTCTCGATTATGCCGCCGTTGTCGACTGCGGAACCGTCATCAACCCGAACCTTGCGCGCGTACAGGTCGAGGGTGGTCTGGTGCAGGGCATCGGCATGACGCTGTTTGAAAATATCCAGTACACGGACAAGGGTCAGATGATCAATAATTCGTTTATGCAGTATAAAGTGCCGACCCGCCTCGATATGGGCAAGCTGCGCGTCGAGTTTCGGAGCAGCTACGAGCCGACCGGTCCGTTCGGTGCAAAATCGATCGGCGAGATCGTCATCAACACACCGGCTCCGGCGCTGGCACATGCAATCTACAATGCGACGGGTCTGTGGTTCCGCGAACTGCCGATCACGAGCGAGCAGATTGCAATGGGAATTGCGGAAAAAGAATGCGAGTAACGATACTTTATCTGGCAGCCGGGAACAGCAGACGGTTCGGGGAAAATAAGCTGCTCTATCCGCTGGATGGAAAGGCGGTGTACCGCCATCTGCTGGACCGGCTGGCCCAAATTGCCGGAAGGCATGAGAACTGGGAACTGCTGGTTGTGACGCAGTATGAAAGAATTCTGGAGGAGCTTGCGCCGCTGGTAAAAGCCGGGCGTCTGCAGACGGTGTTTTCGCCGGACAGCGAAAAAGGAATTTCCTATACAATCCGCGCGGGAATCGAGGCGGCGGAGAAGCAAAATGCCGATGCCTGTGCGTGTTTTGTGGCGGATCAGCCATACCTGAAGGAAGAGACGGCGGAGCGCTTTCTGGAATCCATGGAGAGGCAGAAGGCTCCACTTGGCTGCGTTTTCTGCGGCGGCGAGAGCGGCAATCCGGCGTGGTTCTCAAAACCTTATTTTTCAGAACTAAAAGAACTTTCCGGCGACTGCGGCGGAAAAAAGGTGCTGAAACGGCACTGGGAATCGGTAATTCCGTTCCGGGTCGAAGCCGCGTGGGAATTAAAGGATCTGGACCGGAAAGAGGATCTCTGATGCAGAGACACCGGCGGCTGCCATGAATAAAATTTGAGACAGTGCGAAATTTGATGGATTTGGACTTGCATTTCCAGTGAGAAGTAAGTACAATGGGTATAATAAAAATTCGGGAGGCTTCAAAAAATGCAGTTATTGGAAGACAGAATCCGCAAAGACGGAAAAGTACGCGAGGGAAATGTCCTGAAGGTGGACAGCTTTTTAAATCATCAGATGGACGTCAATCTGTTCCGGGAAATCGGAAAAGAGTTTCAGCGTCGTTTTGCGGGAGAGGAGATCACGAAAATCCTGACCATCGAGGCATCTGGAATCGGAATTGCCTGTGTTGTGGCTGAAATTTTTAATGTTCCGGTTGTGTTTGCAAAGAAAACACAGACCAAAAATATCGCCGGTGATGTTTATACCACAAAAGTAGAATCTTTCACCCATGGAAGAGTTTATGATATCATTGTTTCCAAAGAATTTCTGGGAAAAGGAGACAAAGTTCTCCTGATCGATGATTTCCTGGCAAACGGAAAAGCGCTGGAAGGACTGGCAACCCTGGTACAGGATTCTGGTGCAGAGCTCGTAGGAGCAGGCGTTGTCATCGAAAAAGGTTTCCAGATCGGAGGAAAACTGCTGCGTGACCGCGGCATTCATCTGGAATCTCTTGCCATCGTCGATGGTATGGATGATAAAACCGGGGAAATTACCTTCCGGAAACAGTAAGGAGGCGTCAAAATGGCAAATCTGATTGCAAGAATTGCCGTTCTTCTGGTTCTGGCGGCCGCAGGAATGGTGCTGGCCGACAGAAAAGAAAAAATTGATCTCAGTGTGTCACTGCTGCTGTTTCTGGCGGCAGTCAATGTGACCTCTTTTTTCAGCCTGAAAGATAACAGGATTGTAGTTGTTATGATTCTGACGGTATATTTTCTGTTGTATGCAGGCGCAAAAGAGCTTCTGCGGAGACGGGCAGAGAAAAAAAGAAAATGAATGCAAACCGAACATCCGGCTGCGAGCACCCATGCAAAAGTGCCGGTCGGATGTTTTTTGAATTTTCCTGTAAATTCAAAAAACATCCGGGCAGGATCGCGCTGCAGAGCGATATTGCAGAAGAACTCCATATGGAAGGGGATGCCGCAAGAATCCACCAGCTCGTTTCTCTTCTTGTGGATAACGCCGTTAAATACACTCCGGAGGGTGGAAAAATCCACATTTTCTGGCGAAAAAACGGCAAAAAAGCAGAATTTTCGGTGCAGAATACCTGCGATACCCTGCCGGAAGGTGATCTCAACCGCCTCTTTGACCGCTTCTACCGTGCGGATGCGTCGCGGGCCAGGGAAAGCGGCGGCTATGGAATCGGCCTTTCTGTGGCAGCTGCAATTGTAAAGGCACATAAGGGAAAAATCACCGCAGAGCGGACACAAGATGGCATCTGTTTTAAAGCAGTCTTTCCGGCAAAAGGATGAAAGAAACACAATTCCGGAAAAATGGAAAAAATGACAGCAGAGTAGGAGAGGAAGACACACAAAAAAGCAGAAATCGAAAGCTTTCAAGAGAGAAAAAAGAAAACAAAAGAAAACAAAACAAAAGGAGGAATATATGATGTTTGATTGTGGTTTACAAAATATTTTCCGGCTGAAAAACGGACAGTCCCGTTCCATCAACTGGGAAAACCGGAACGGAGAAAAAGGAAAAGGCGGCATGGCATCCAGCGATCTTGGTCCGTCCAGAAAAGGTTCCCCGTGCATCCCGAAAATAGAAGCAGGAGAGACCGTAACACTTGGTGAGATCCAGGGAGAAGGCATCATTCAGCACATCTGGATCACCGTTACAGACCGTACCAGTGAACGTAACCGTTATGTTCTGCGGGATCTTGTTCTCCGCATGTACTGGGATGACGAAGAAGATCCATCCGTGGAATGTCCGCTTGGCGATTTCTTCTGCTGCGGTTTCGGTGTTTCCTATCAGGTAAATTCCGTCCCGATTGCAGTCAACCCGACCCGCGGTTTCAACAGCTATTTCCCGATGCCGTTCCGTAAAAACGCCCGTATTACAATTGAAAATCAGTGTGATGAGCCGATTCCGGCCTTCTTTTATCAGATCGACTATTGCCTGACAACGGTTCCGGAAGATGCTGCCTATTTCCATGCCCAGTGGCGTCGTCAGCGCATCACGGAAAAGGCAAAAGACTACGTTGTCCTCGACAACATCAAAGGGAAAGGCCAGTACGTTGGAACTTATCTTGCACTGACCAGCCTCGAACGCTACTGGTACGGAGAAGGTGAGATGAAATTCTACATCGATGGAGACAAGGATTATCCAACCATCTGCGGAACCGGAACAGAAGATTACTTCGGTGGTGCCTGGAGCTTTGCAACACAGCAAAATGGCCAAACCGTTGAAAATCAGTACTGCACTCCGTATCTTGGATATCCTTACTACTCTACCCACGATACCTTCCTTCATAATGATTACCACAATGATGATCAGATGCCACAGCGCAGCTTCTACCGCTGGCACCTTCTTGATCCTATCCTTTTTGAGAAGGATCTTAAGGTAACCCTTCAGCAGATTGGCGTCAGTCATGGAGGTCTCTTTGAACGTCAGGATGATGTCGCTACGACGGCTTACTGGTATCAGACGCATCCTCATGTACCATTCGCGCCACTCATGTCCAGAAAAGAGCGCTGGCCAAGATGATTTTTGTCGCTTTTCCTATTTTATATGTTTCATGACTTTGCATATCGGCTACAAGAGTCCGTTCCGAACAAATCCGCTTCCAACGAATTTGTCCGGAAACGGCTCTTTCTTTTTTTATATGGTATTCAAAAAGCGATCCGGATTACAGAGGTCCGTCTTTTCACAAACCTTTCACATTTTCCGTCCATTCTTTAAGGTTCCTTTAAAGTTTCCTCATTATACTTAAAAATGTAAAAAACATTTCCGGAAGTAAATCAAACGAAAGGATCAATCGATTATGATGCAAAGCCAACAGATTCCCATGACCTTCCAACGGTATGAAACAAAATACATGCTTTCCCCGATCATGGCTCGCAAGCTTCGCAAGAGCCTTCCGGGTCATCTGCAGATGGATGAATACGGCCTTGATACCATCTGCAGCCTCTATTACGATACCCCGGATCACCAGCTCATCCGCCGTTCGCTGGAAAAACCCGTCTACAAAGAAAAACTGCGACTCCGCAGTTATGGTCCGGCCAAAGAGACCAGCCCCATATACGTAGAACTAAAGAAAAAATATGAAGGAATCGTCTACAAACGCCGCGAGCGCATGATATTATCAGAAGCGGTTCCCTATCTTGCAGGAAAATCAGAACCGGGCTTCGACAGCCAGATTCTCCACGAAATCACCTGGTTTCGCAACTACTACCGGGGGCTTGCTCCCGCTATGTACATCGCCTACGACCGCATCGCCTGCTTCGGCACGGAAGACAGGAACTTTCGTGTTACCTTCGACACCAATATCCGATGGCGTACCGACAATCTGTGTCTTGACGGTCCAACGGAAGGAACCAGGCTTTTAGAACCAGGCTGGTATCTCATGGAGGTGAAAACACCAGGTGCTGTGCCCCTATGGTTCAGCAAAATTCTGGATGATCTTGCAGTCTATCCGGCATCATTTTCTAAATACGGCTTTGCCTATCAGATCGAAAATCAGAAAGCATCAGAAGAAAAAGCTTTCATACCATTCACAGATATCCGGCAAACCGTATCAAAAACAGCATTCCGTTAGCTGAATCAGGTAAGTCCTCTGCGGCCATTGCGAAAAGCAAGAAGCAGTGGGTGGACTCACAGCTTGCGAAAAGCCTTTTTCAAACATAATCTGCTTCACAAAAAAGAAAATGTAACTATTCAGAGCCATGCAAAATAGAAGAAAAATCGCGAATCATGCTTGCATGAATAAGCGGTTTTTCTGGAACTTCATATGGCGAGAAGCAACATCGCGATGTAGCGTAAGCGGAATCGAGATGGGGCTCTGAATAGACAAGAAAATAAAAAAATTCTGGGAGGAATTTGCTATGCTTAACACAATATTCAGTTCTGTTTTTACAGAAACAACCGCCGCCTTCACCTTTGGTCAGTTCCTTGCCTGCACAGCAGTGTCTCTGATTCTGGGACTGTTGATCGCTGCTGTTTACAGGTACAAAAGCGAATGCACCAAAAGCTTTGCTGTCACGCTTGTTCTGATGCCTGTGATCGTACAGATGGTGATCATGCTCGTCAATAGAAATCTTGGAACCGGAGTCCCTTGATTATACCAGTGTTTTTGACGATATCTTTGCCAGGTATCTGACCCGTTGCGAGCTTGTACAGGTAAAAACCACGAATATGGGAAGTCTTTTCAAGCTGGAGTATCGCATCGTATTCCGTGAGGAAGGAGAAGAGAAAAACATGATTGACCAGCTCCGCTGCAGAAACGGAAACCTTGAAATCCTGTGCAGTCGTGCACAGACCGGAAGGGAGGAATTATAATGAATCGAAACAGAAATAAAAACAGAAAAAAAGAGACCGGCGCGGTCGTCAGTCTGTTTCTTGTATCATCGCTGGCCTTCGGCGGATGCGGCACAGCAGTGACATCTTCCAGCTCTGTAAATGCCGAATCTGCCCGTACAGAGTCAACCGGCGAAACATCTGCCGACAACGCGGATACCACATCAGAGAGCACAGATTCGGAAAATGCAATGGAAAGTGCTTCCGATATTAATTTTGACCTGGAACTGACCGAATCCACTATCGACACCGAATTCACAGACTGTGAGAAGAGCGGAAGCTATAAAGCATCAGAAGCCGTAAAAATTACACTTAATAAGACGACAGCTACCGTCTCCGGCAGCGGAGCCAAAGCAGACGGCAGCACAATTACCATCACAGAAGAAGGTGTTTACGTCGTAAGCGGAACACTTGAGGATGGCCAGATTATCGTAGACGCATCCGATTCCGACAAGGTTCAGATCGTACTCGATGGAGTCCATATCAACTGTGAGACAAATGCTGCCATCTACGTTCGCGAAGCGGACAAAGTTTTCATCACGCTTGCTGAAAACAGCAGCAACACGCTTGGCGGTGGAAACGAGTACACTCAGATTGACGACAACACGGTAGACGGCGTTATCTTCTCCAAATCAGATCTTGTCTGCAACGGGACAGGAAGTCTGACCATCGAGGCAGACTACAAGCACGGGATTGTATCCAAAGATGACCTTGTGATTACCGGCGGAACCTACAAAATCGCCGCTGCGGACAACGGGATCACAGCCAAAGATCAGATTAAAATTCTGAATGGAAGCTTTGGCATTGATGCTGCAAACAGTGCGGTCAAAGCGAAGAATACGGATGACGCAGAGCTTGGAAATATCTATATTGCCGGTGGTGTTTTTACAGTTAAGGCAGAACAGGACGGATTCCATGCAACCGGAAGCATCGTTGTCGATGACGGAACCATCACCGTAAACTCCGGTGATGACGGTTTCCATGCGGAGCTCGACACCGTCATTCATGGCGGAACGATCCTTGTTGAAAAAAGCAACGAAGGCCTGGAAGGAAAACGCGTTATGGTCAATGGTGGTGACATTACCGTAAATGCCAGCGACGATGGCATCAATGCCGCAAATTCTGGCGACGATGGCGCCAACGCCATAAATCCTGGTGCCAATGCTGCCGGCTCCGGTGACGATGACAGCAATGCCGCAAGCTCAAACGACGATAGCAGTGCTGTCGTAAACTCCGGTGATGATGGCAGCATATCCGGTGCGGCAGACGGAAAGGAACCTTCGCAAATGCCGCCTGATACAGAAAACGGCAGCGATATGCAGCCATCACAGGACTTCGATCCGGAGAACGCTCCGTCTGACGGAAATGCGCCGCAGGACTTCGATCCGGGGAATGCTCCTTCTGACGGCGATGTTCCACAGATGATGCAGGGAGGCCCTGGCGGCGGGGGAAACTCTGAGCTTTACATTAAAATTACCGGCGGAACCCTGACCGTATCCGCCGATGGTGATGGTCTTGATTCCAACGGCGGTCTTCTCGTGACCGGCGGAACTACGATCGTGTACGGGCCGACCAGCGATGGTGACAGTGCCCTCGATTACGACGGAAGTGCAATTGTGAGCGGTGGAATCTTGGCGGCCATCGGCAGTGCCGGCATGACGGAAAGCTTTGACGAAGCTTCCACCCAGCCCGTTGTCACCTATTACTGTACGGAAACCCAGTCCGCTGACACTACCATCACACTGACAGACAGCGATGGAAGTGCCTTCTTCACGGTCACACCCGAAAAAGCCTACGCCAGCATCGTTTTGACCTGCCCAGAAATGAAACTGGACGCAACGTATACTCTGGCTGCCGGTACCGACAACGAAGAGATCACCCTCACGGACATCATCACCACCGCCGGAACCCGGTCTGTTAAAACGATGAGCGATCCCGAAGGTGGAAAAATGCCAAATAACAGCGACAACAAAGGAACTCCGCCTTCAAAACCAAGCGACACGGCTGAGTGAACCGTTATAGTTCATTCAGCACCGGAACATTTGCTGTTCCGGTGCGTAAGAAAGTGATTCTACCGTGGCTGTCTTCCTACTTCCAATTTACCGTATTCTGTGCTAAAATAACCTCACAAGAAAAGAGGTAGAAAAATCATGTATGATAAACTGACCGAAAACGATATTAAAAAAATGCAGGAAGAAATCGACTACCGAAAACTGGTTGTCCGTCCAAAAGAACTCGAGGCTGTAAAAGAAGCCCGTGCTCAGGGCGATCTCAGCGAAAACTTTGAATACAAAGCTGCCAAACAGGACAAAAACCGCAACGAAAGCCGCATCCGCTATCTGGAAAAAATGATCAAAACCGCTCACGTTATTTCAGATACCTCAAAGGACGACGAAGTCGGCATCAACAATACCGTCCAGGTTTACATCGAAGAAGATGATGAGACAGAAACCTACAAACTTGTCACCACCGTTCGTGGTAATTCTCTCAAAGGATACGTCAGTATCGACTCGCCATTAGGAAAAGCCATTCTGGGTCATAAAGTCGGCGACCGCGTCACTGTAAAAGTAAGCGATGCCTATAGTTATGATCTCATCATCAAATCCATCGAAAACACTGCGGATACCGATGATGAACTCCGCAGCTATTAAAGGACAGAAAGAAAGGAAAATACCAGTCATGGAAAAAATTGCAAGCTTTACGATCGACCATATCAAACTTAAACCAGGCATTTACGTTTCAAGAAAAGACCACGTAGGTGACAGCATCATCACCACCTTCGACCTGAGAATGACCTCCCCAAATGATGAGCCCGTCATGAACACCGCCGAAGTCCACACCATCGAGCACCTCGGAGCCACCTTCCTCCGTAACCATGAGCAGTGGAAAGACAAAACTGTATACTTCGGCCCAATGGGCTGCTGCACCGGTTTCTACCTATTGCTGGCCGGAGATTACACCTCCAGAGACATCGTCCCGCTCGTCACCGAAATGTATGAATTCATCCGCGATTTCAAAGGCGAAGTTCCGGGCGCATCCCCGAAAGACTGCGGAAACTATCTGGACATGAACCTCTCTATGGCCAACTACCTCGGCAAAAAATACCTGGATGAAGTCCTGTACGGAATCGACGACTCCCGTCTCGTCTATCCAGAATAAACCATAAAAAATAACACAGGGGGAAAACAAAACATGAGAACCATGGAAAACGAAAATCTGCGCGTGCAGATCAGCGATCACGGCGCAGAACTTAGCAGCATCTACGATAAAGCGGCTGACCGTGAGGCAGTCTGGATCGGCGATCCGGCCTTCTGGAACCGCCACGCACCGGTCCTGTTCCCGTTCGTCGGAAAAGTAAACGGCGGCTTCTACACCCATAAAGGAGTCAAATACCCGATGGGTCAGCATGGCTTCGCCCGCGACAACGAATTCGAGTGCATCGAAAACACCGAAAACAAAACCGTACACCGCCTGGTATCGACCGAAGAAACCCAAAAAGTCTACCCGTTCGATTTTGCCTTCACCGTAACCCAGGAACTCTCCGGCAGAACCCTGACCATAACCTGGAACGTAGAAAACACCGGTGATGATGACATGTACTTCTCCGTCGGCGGACATCCTGCATTCATGATTCCGGAACAGTATGACATCGTCTTCAACAAAGGCCTGGAAAACCACACCGAGACCGAACTCGAATACGTCCTGATCGACCCGGAAACAGCAGGCGTCGATGCCGCACATCCGAGAAAACTGAAACTTCAGGACGGCAGAATCCCGTACACCAGAACCCTTTTCGACGAGGACGCCCTGATCTTCGACAATACCCAGGTCGAGCGCGTCGGCGTAGAAGTGGATGGAAAACCGTACGTCACTCTCACCTGCAAAGGCTTCCCGAGCGTCGGCGTATGGTCCAAGCCAAAAGCAGATGCCCCGTTCGTGTGCCTCGAGCCATGGATCGGCCGCTGCGACAACGTCGGCTTTGACGGCGAATTAAAAGACAAATACGGCGAACAGCACCTGAAAGCCGGGGAAACCTTCCAGGCAGGCTACACCATCACCATCGGAGAATAAGGACCCGAAAAAAAAGAAAAACCTCCGAAGTACAGCGAAAAGAACACGATTCCTGTACTTCGGGGGTTGAAATTTTACGGTTTCTTTACTATAATTAGCATCAAACCCAAAAAACGCATGTAGTTCATCATGCACAGAAGAAAAAACAGGAGGGAACGTTCTTGAAAAGAGAAACGGTTATCGTACTTGATTTTGGCGGTCAGTACAATCAGTTAATTGCAAGACGTGTACGTGAGTGCAACGTTTACTGTGAGATTTATTCTTACAAAACAGACATCGAAAAGATCAAAGAAATTCAGCCGAAAGGTATTATCTTCACCGGCGGCCCGAACAGCGCATATCTGCCGGATTCCCCGACTTATACAAAAGAAATTTTTGAACTTGGAATCCCGATCCTCGGCATCTGCTACGGATCACAGCTGATGATGCATCTGCTCGGCGGAAAAGTAGAAGTAGCACCGGTCAGAGAATATGGAAAAATTGAGGTAACTGTAGATACCAGTTCCGCACTGTTTGAGAACGTATCCGAAAAAACCATCTGCTGGATGAGCCACAACGACTACATCTCCAAAGCAGCTCCGGGATTCGAAATCATCGCCCATACGGATGACTGTCCGGTAGCAGCCGTTGCAAACGTAGAGAAAAACCTCTATGCAACCCAGTTTCATCCAGAAGTTCTGCACACCAAAGAAGGAAAGAAAATGCTTTCCAACTTTGTATACAATGTCTGCCGCTGCGCCGGCGACTGGCACATGGACTCCTTCGTAGAAGAATCCATCAAAGCTATCCGCGAAAAAGTAGGCGACGGAAAAGTCCTCTGCGCACTGTCCGGCGGAGTCGATTCCTCCGTAGCAGCTGTTATGCTTTCCAAAGCAGTCGGAAACCAGCTGACCTGCGTATTCGTAGATCACGGCCTGCTGCGTAAAAACGAGGGCGATGAAGTAGAAGCAGTCTTCGGACCGGACGGCCCATACGACCTGAATTTCATCCGCGTTAACGCACAGGAGCGTTTCTATGCAAAATTAAAAGGCGTAGAAGAGCCGGAGAGAAAACGTAAAATCATCGGCGAAGAGTTCATCCGCGTCTTCGAAGAAGAAGCAAAGAAAATTGGTGCTGTAGACTTCCTGGTACAGGGAACCATCTACCCAGACGTTGTAGAGAGCGGCGTCGGCGGAGAATCCACCGTCATCAAATCCCATCATAACGTCGGAGGACTGCCGGACTACGTAGATTTCAAAGAAATCATCGAGCCGCTGCGCAACCTCTTCAAAGACGAAGTAAGAAAAGCCGGCCTTGAGCTCGGCATCCCGGAATACCTCGTATTCCGTCAGCCATTCCCGGGCCCGGGACTTGGCATCCGTATCATCGGCGAAGTAACCGCCGAGAAAGTCAAAATGGTACAGGACGCCGACGCGATCTGGCGCGAAGAAATCGACAAAGCCGGAATCGCCCACGAAATCGGCCAGTACTTCGCAGCCTTGACCAACATGCGCTCCGTCGGAGTCATGGGAGATGAAAGAACCTACGATTACGCCATCGCCCTCCGCGCCGTCACCACCACCGATTTCATGACAGCCGAAAGCGCAGAAATTCCGTGGGATGTCATCGGAAAAACAACGAGCAGAATTGTAAATGAAGTAAAACACATCAATCGCGTTATGTATGATTGCACAGGAAAACCACCGGCAACCATCGAGTTTGAATAGTTGGAGCAGAGCTTCAAAGCCTTTATTTTCAAGGGTTTTGAGGCTCTTTTCTTTTAGAATTGCATTTTGATTGCATTTTTTTATTCAACTGCTCTGTGATAGATTGCTGTATGCTGATTGCTGGTGTAATCGGCAACACTGGTTGTTGCCGGAGTATAAGTGAGAACGCCAGTTAATTTTTTGGCAACTTCCACGTTGGTGTTGGGATATAAATGTCCATAGGTTCCTAACGTGGTCTGTATCTTTTCATGCCCCAGACGTTCTTTAATCAATAAAGGATTTTCTCCCATACTGATGAGCAGGGAAGCATGGGAATGTCTGAGTGCATGAATTTTGATACGGTGTACGCCTGCCAATCCAGCAAGTTTTTCTAATGCCCGTGGGAGGGTGTGCTTACTGGTGGGAATCCCATTATAGCTTAGTACAAGGTCACAGTCCTTTAAAACCTTTTGCTGTACTTCCTGCCATGCTTTTAATTCTTTAATGGTATCTGTGTCAATATAGATAGTGCGAATACTGGCTTGTGTCTTTGGTTCCACAAATTTGTATTCGTCTATTGTTTTATAGTACAGCGTTTTCGTTATACTTAAAAGTCCGGTTTCAAAGTTGATATCCGACCATTGCAGGGCTGCGGCTTCTCCGATTCTCATTCCAGTCATAAACAGGAGCCAGTATGAAATGAAAAGGTAATGTTCGTAATAATCGCCCTTGTAGAGTAGGGAAATTACCTTTTGAAATTCATCCAGTGTCCAAAAATCCACTTTTGTTTTCTTGCTCTTGATGTTTCCTATCATTCGTGACGGATTTTTCTTTGCAAGACCGAGAACAACTGCTCTGTCAAAGGCAATGGAGAGCATACCCTGTACAATACGGATATAGTTTGGACTAAATTCTTTTGCGAGTTCAAGCTGCCAGTTTTGGACGTTAATGGGTTCTATCTCATCCACCGTCATTTTGTAAAAGTATGAAAAATGTTTCTGAATGGTAGAACGGCGGTTCAGATAGGTACTTTCCTTTACCTGTGTTTTATACCAAGGTAGGTAAGTCTCTTCAATGAACTGCTGAAAGGATAGCTGCTGTTTCTTTTCTGTCAATTCCTCTGTGGATGTAAGCATAAGCTTTGAATATGCTTCTCTGGCTTCCTTTTTTGTCTTGAATCCGCTTTTGTATTTCTGAATCTGTTTTCCGGTAATCGGGTGGAAACCTAAGTTTGCTCTAAAATAATAAGTTCCGTTTTCTGCTTTCTTAATAGGGTCTTTTGCCATGATTTCACTCCTTACATAAATGTGCAAGAAGTACAATCAGTTTGATTTATCAGTAAAAGTAATCCCTAACAATTCTTCCACAGCTTCTCTGGGAACCCTGTCCAGTTTGCGTGACTGATAGTAGGTATGCCCTTTTGAAATCATAAGTTTTTTTGCTTCTCTTATGATGTCTGCTGCGAATGAAGTCCCATAACCCAGTTCTATTAAGTCTTTTTTTGTTACTGTAATCATATTCCTCCTTTCCATAGACCAGATATGGAACCCTCAATATCTGTCTATATTATATCAGATTTTGTGGCAAAAGTAATATTAAGATTGTATTTCCTGCGAATAGTTATTTGATTTTGAATGAAAAATTCTAATTCAAAATAGTATATAAGCAAGCCGAGCAGCTTTCGCTAAAGCTCATGGGAATCTCACCCCTGCATGGTTCTCATCCAGCCGTACCCTTTGCCAGCGGTGCTACATCATCACACGGACTAAGGCTGTACGGAAGTATCATTATCACAATAGAAAGGTCATGGCGGCAGCTCTGCGGTAAGCTGCTTATGGAACGCTGGCAGGAATCGCTATCCGGTTTCATCCCTCCTTTGGTGGGTCACGGCGTGCCAGCCCAACGGCTCTCTTTCTATCGAAACGTATTCGGCTGCTTTATGCTGCGTTGATTAGACGCTTTCTTTTTCAAGGAACAATCCGGCTTTGTCAGCCTGTTAAAATGCACTGGTGATAATGCACTTTAATAGGCTGGCAAGCTCTGTCTGGGAAGCATGGGCTTGTCCATGCTTCCACAGGAGAGCGTTATTTTTACTTTGGTTCCCTGATTTCAAAAGATAAAATCTTTGCAATCAGACGTGTTTCCATCCGGCGGCGTAGGGTTTCATCTACAACCATGTGGGTATTCCCGTATTCGTCTTTCATGGGACGCATGGAACGGCTGGCAATAAAACCGCTGTAATGGCGTACAATCTGGTTGACTGCTTCAATATCACCGTCCGCAGCCCTTACAATTACAGGAAACGGAATCATAGGGTGCTTTGCTGTCATGCTTCTTCCTCCATAAATTTTTTGATAAATTCCAGTCCGGCGTGTCTTCTTCTCTGGATGGTAGAACGGTTGACTTCCAGAATTTTTGAAATTTCCGTATCGTCAAATCCGAGGAAATAATATCTCAGGATAACGTCACGTTTCTTTCCATCCAGATTTTCTAATGCTTCTGCTAATAGGCTGTTTTCAATGCGGACAGTAAATCCATCCATTTCAAAAGTATGGAAATGGGAGGGATAGGTGTCTTCGGAAGAAAACAGATTGACGGTGTAATCGTCCATATCACAGAACAGGGTTTCCCGTTTACACTGTCTGGACAACGCTTTGAGATAGTCTTTGCGTTCATCCTCCATAGCGACTTTACAGATATAATCAAACTGGTTCTCTATGGTTGTCTGAAATTCAGATGGCTTCATCATTGCTCACCCCCTTTCCAGCCTTGAAAGGGAGCGAGTTGATAGGAATTTCTGCTTCTTTCCCCCTTTTCGCTCTTAGTCCCGACAGGACAGGGGGTGCAGTTGCGTTTTGAGAAGAAAAATTTAAAAACTTTTTCTTCCAACTAAAAAAGCACGCAAACAGACGATATTTCTGCTTGTGTGCTTCGATAGTTCTTACTATGTATTGTGAAAAACCATATTGCAGGTCAGACTTTTCTAGCGTAGGTGGATGGCTTTTTTTAACGGTTTACCGAATGTAGATATATTTAAGAAAATATTTTGCATAGCGGCTTCCTCCTGTAAGCCGCCGGAGCCTAAAAAAAGCTGACTTTAATACAACCTCCATGTGTTCTGGAAAAAAGAAAGACGGCGGCTTTTATTAAACCGTCGTCTGGAAAGGCTTATGTGATTTTGACGCAAGAAAAGTGTACTGCCAAATAACGGTTTTTTTTATTTCCGTTTCAGCAGCATAGTTTTATCTTTGGTACACATAATAGGAACTGTACAACTGTACAATACGTTTTTCTATACCTGTCACTATTATAACAGGAACAGTAAAATGTACAGAGGTGGTGTATTATGCGTAAAAAAGAAGATAAATATGATTTCAGGGCTTTGGGGCTTGCCATAAAAGAAGCCCGTAAAAAACAGGGTTTGACCCGTGAACAGGTGGGAGCAATGATTGAGATTGACCCACGTTATTTAACCAATATTGAGAACAAAGGGCAGCATCCCAGCTTACAGGTGCTTTACGACCTTGTATCTCTGCTGAATGTATCAGTGGATGAGTTTTTCTTGCCTGCCAGCAGTCAGGTGAAAAGTACCAAACGCAGGCAGTTAGAAAACAAAATAGACAATTTCACAGACGCTGACCTTGTTATTATGGAAAGCGTCGCAGATGGTATTGTCAAATCTAAGGAAGTGGGGGAAATGTAAATCCTCCACTTTTGTTTATAATTGCAGTGATATTAGAATTGATACTCTGCAATATTTTTGAAATCATTGTTCAACACATAATATACCTTATTTTTAGCAACGGAATATACAAAAGAAACTCTGGTTGCCCAAAGTCCTTCCTGACGTACTGACCTAAGTACATCAAAGGCGTTGGAAATAGAGAAGTTTTCTCCATATCCTTGCAGTAAATCCTTTGCCTTTTCATATCTGTTATCCCCAGATAAAACATATGGATTAGTCAATTCTGGTTTTAGAATGGAGTAATTTGTTATTAAGGAATATTTTTCTTTTTCCAAACGATACCCAATCCCCGGTTCAATAATGAGAACACGCCCAGTTCTATCCGAAAACATAGCCTGCATAGTAGTGTCAGGAGCATAAGTAATTTTCTTTTTTTTCACTATTTCCAATGAATCGTCAAAAGAGAGATTGCCTTTTATAAAGTTTTCTGTCAAATCAGCTATTGTATAGCATGATTCATTACCGCAAAATTGTGCATTGTCATTTCCATGTACATACAACAATGTGCCAACATTCCCATTTCTATTGATTCCATGAAAAGAGTGGTACTTATTATCGGACATTTTTATCCCTATAAAAAAACGGTCCTTTTCGGCAATTACAGTATGTTCCCATTCAGAAAGGTCAATATCAAAATTGAACCCAACAATGGTTTCTTTTCCATTATACACAAATCTTGTACACATATTTGTATTTCCTTTCGTAAACTAATTTGAATAGCATAAAAACTAATTACATTAGTAATTTTAAATATTATAAGACTGTTTGTCAATACAAGAGTTCATTTTTTCTAACCAAATTATTGACTTCATTAATTTGATTACTTAAAATGAAGTAAATGATGTGTAGAAAGAGGAAAATGAATATGCGAGTTACAAAAGCCGAAGTTATAAAAACTGCTTCTGATATGGCTGATAGAAATGGACTTCATAATGTTTCTTTGAAAGCTATTGCTGAAAATTTAGGGATTCGTACCCCCTCCTTATATAATCATATAGGAAGTTTGGATGAACTTCTTAGGGAGATAGCACATAGTGGTATGCGTACTATGAATGAAAAAATGATTCGTGCAGTAATCGGTAAGACAGGGGATTCAGCATTAAAATTAGTGGCAGTTGAATATCTTAATTATATGATTGAACATCCCGGTGTTTATGAAATAATTCAATGGGCTAGTTGGAATGGAACAGAGGAAACAGCAATCATTTTTAATGATTATCTATCTTTACTTAAAACACTTATTTGCTCATGTGGCTTTAATCCAGATAAGACCACTGAAATTTTGAACATGGTAACAGGTATGCTTCATGGTTATACAACTTTACAATTAAGATATGCTTTTTCTAATCCTGATAAAGTAAGAAAAGAATTATCCGAAGCAATTGACACACTACTATTGGGAGCTAATCAAAAATATAAAGACTAATGATAAATTTTAAAAAGAAATACTTTATAAGAGAAACGTGCAAATCTCAAATGAGAAATGCACGTTTTTCTATAACTATTTCACAATCTTCCAGTTTTCCCCGTTCTTTTCCAGCACAAGGTCAAACTGCGATACCTGTGTTGTCATGGTCTGGTTATCCAGATATTTCACTGCAAGGGAAGCTGTCACCTGATTTCCGTTTCGATTGTAAACTGGATTCACCAGTTCCGAGAAAATGTATTCTTTCCCCACAGGTTTCAGCACGCCCTCATTCACATAATAGGTCAGCTCCTTTGCGGTTGCCGTAGGGTACAGCTTGAAAAAGGTAGTGAGAAATTCGTTGATTTCCTCTGTGGTGATGGAATCCACCGTACCGTCACTTTGTACCGCTTTGGGAGTGTAACCGGATTTTACGGGAACACTGGTAATGGTTGGATTCTGGATAATCGTCAGGTTTCCAGAGCCGTCCACATAGACGGTCACCTGATAAGCGGAACGGACAGTTTTAACGGATTCTCCCTCTGTGATATGCTGTTCCACCGTATAGGTCACTTGATAATGCTGCTCCTTTTCTTCTGTGATTTCCCATATCTGAAAATCAGTCAGGGCAGACGATACGGGGATGTCCTTTCGGACAGTATCTACATTCAGGGCTTGCAGTTCTCCGGTGAGATACCCTTTTAAAGCATTTGTCCGGTTATCAATGGAAGCGGCAGACTGTTCCCATGAATAGTAGACTTCTGCGAAATTCTCCACAAAGTTTTCTATCTTGTGGGTGTCGAGGATGGTTTCTTCAATTACTTTGGTTTCATGGACAGTATGAATGTCTATCGCCGTGAAATTCTTATAGACGGCAAACAGGAAGCTCACTGCCAGCAGCACCCACAGGGCAATCACAGTTTTTTTGTGGGTATTGACTTTGTAAACTTTCAGTTTCTTTTCTTTCTGCTTTTTCTGGTTATCCTCTTTTCTAATCTGAATCATATCGGTTCATCCTTTCTTATTGTTTGATTCGTCCGGCTCCGGCAAAGTGCTGTTGCCAGTAGGAACCTGTCAGGTCTGCATAACCAATGGGATTTCCGGCATGGTACATCCGGTTATTTCCCACATACAGTCCCACATGGGTGATGTAGGTTCCGGCGTTGTAGGTGGAGTGGAAAAAGACCAAATCCCCTGCTTTTGCTTCGGACAGGGGGATGTGCTGCGTTACATTGTACTGTTCCTGTGCTGTCCGTGGCAGGGCGATTCCTGCCTTGCCATAGCACCACTGCACCAGTCCCGAACAGTCAAAGGAAGTGGAGGGAGAATCACCCCCGTACACATACGTCCATCCCTCATACTTTAAGGCTTCCTCCATGATAGCCTGCACCGTTTCATCATCAAACTGTGCCACGGTCAGGTATTGCGATACCAAGAGGACATAGAACATATTTCCGTAGGAATACCGCCAGCCTCCGTTTTTCTCTACCGCAACAGGGTTGGTGTAGGTGACTTTCTTTCCGCCGGATTTGTCCCTTGCGAAGCTCTCTGCCAGTTCAAAGGTGTATTTTTTTCCGTGTCCTGCCACATAGTCTAGGAAACCGCCGCCGTAATTATAGGATTGAATCACGCTGTTTAAGTCACAGCCCTTTGTTTCTGCCGCTGCGAGCAGTTCCGAGAAATATTTACAGCCCTGTTTGATGGATTCCTCTGTACTAAGGGAGTTCGGGGGAAGCCCCAGAGATTCCGAGGACTGCATAACGTCTTCCAGCGTGCCGCCGGATTCCACCTGAATGATGGCGAGCAGCACATTTAAGTATTCCTCTATGCCATATTCCTTTGCATACTTTTCCAGCATAGGTTTATGGGCGAGGACTTCCTGTGATACGCTCACGCCCCCATAGATAAGGTTTCCGCCGCTTCCGCCGTCTTCCTCATCCGAGAAGACAATCACCACCAAAAGGAGCAGGGAGAACATCATCACGAACACGCCGGAACAGGCAAAGAAAAGGTGTCTTAACTTCATGGTTTCTCCCCTTTCTTTTGTTTGGCAGCCGTTTTTACCGTTTTTGTCCACTCCTTTCTGGCTGTGGTACGCCGGATGGTAAAGTTCGATTCTTTTACCACAGGGGCAGCCCGTTTTACTTCCGGTATCACAGGAGCCGTATCGTTTTGGACAGGTCTTGCCGGACGGGGAGCAGCAAGGGTGATGGTTGGAGTTGTCTTTTGTCTTTCCTCTGGTTTGTCTGGGGAAATCGGAGGGAGTATCTGGCGTTCTGTCCTTACAGGCGGTGTTTGTTCATGGTGGATGGAAGCTGCTTTTACCACCGGAACCGAAGCCCGTTCCGCCACAGTTCCCCCATAAGAAACCTGTCCCCGTTCCCTGATGGATGGGGAAGCTGGCTGTATGGCTGGTTTTCCTGCATGAGTGGTATCTGCATGATGTCGAAAATCCTCTGGCTGTTTTGCAGTAACAGGGCGTTCATGGACAGGAGCTGCCCCTTTGGGTGCTTCGGAAGCTCTTTGTTGCGGTTGTTTTGCCTGTTCCAGTTCCGCCCTGCGTTCTGCAATGGTCTGTCTGCGGCTTTCTGCCTGTGCGTTTCGCTGTTCGGCTCTGGCAGTTCGGGTCTGGGTCACGTTGGAAGTAAAATCCCGTACTCCCTCTGATACCTGTGTTTTCCCGTGGTAAAGGGCGTACTTTGCATTGACGGGCAAATCCTTTGCCTGTTCCCGAAGCTGTCCGGCAGTATCGGCTATCTTATCTTTGGTATCTGCCGCCGCACCTACCGCAGAACCAGCCCGTTTCCATACGGATTCCTTTTCCAGTGCTGCCTGTCCGTCTGGTCTGCTGTGGTCTGTCTGTGTCCGTTTGGAAGAGCCGGAGTGGGAAGCATTTCTCTGGTCTGAGCCAGCCTGTTTTCCTGCGTGGTATGCAGCCGTTCTAGCCCCAAGAGCCGCCACGGAACGTCCTAACTTATGCTGTAAACGGTGCATATGGGCGTACATGAGCATACGGGGTCTTCGCATGATACGGCTTCCCATACTTTGAGAATCGCCGCTCTGTAAGGAGAACATCCCCATTAAATCTCCCAGCTTGAAATAGATTCCGGCAAAAGTCACTATCTGCAAGAACGCCGTCAGGAAGAACGGATATTCCCCAGACAGGTTGTAGAGCATGGTGGAAATGCTGAACGCTACCGTGATAATCAGAGTGATTCCGGCTCTGGTAAGGATGGTGTTGAACAGTTTCGTAATGGCACGCTTTGACATTCCCTCAAAAGAGGGAACCATGCTAAGGAGGAAGCTCACAGGCAGGAACATGGCATAGATGATAAAAAGCACCTGTGAAAAAATCATTATCCCCGTGAGCAGGAATACAAAAACGGAGATACCGATATTGAACATAAACAGGAAGAAGACGGTTCCCAAGCGGTTGATGGTCTTTGTGATGGTAAGGTTGGTATTTTCCCTGTCTTCGATTTCCACCACCACGATTTCTTCCCTGTCCTGCCCGTTGTTTTCGTTTGGGCTGGTTGAGAGCAGGCGTTCCACACGGTCAGCCCCAATACTTTCCATATCCGAGTTGCCGTATTGCAGCAGGAGCCACGGCTGCTTGACCTGAATGGAAAACAGGCTGTCCCGTATCAAATCCACGCTGTCTTTTCCTTGACTTTCCGAGTTCGGCAGCACAATCTTTGTACCAAGGGTCAGGCTGGCATTGCTGATGTCTGCGGAAAATTCATTGATTTTCCCGATATAATCAGGGGCATAGGCGATAAAGGCAGCGGACAGCACGAACACCACCACGAAATTGACAACGGCATGGATGGCTTTTGTGGTTTCCCGTTTGATAAGCCCTGTGTAGGCAACGTAAAGCCCCACCACCAGAATGAGAATCAGCAGGAACCCGATATAAAATCCCTCCGAGGACAAGCCGCCTGTGGTAACGCCTGCAAGGGTCTGCATATTTTTCCCAATGGAATCCGCCGTAGAGGAAATGAAGTCCAGCGAGTAGGCTTCCTGAATCAGATACCCCGTGGCGTTGGAAAGGTACAGGCTGATTGTCCAGATAAAATTTGTGATGGCATACAGCCCGTACATCACCTGTTTTCCGATACCGTCCAGCCAGTTCCACGGGAGCCAGTCCCATCCGCTGTCCACATAAAAATCAAGCTGGTAGTTGTCCAGAGGATATTTGCTGTATTCGTTGGCAGCGTCCACCGTATCATCCACCAGTCCGGCAGCATGGGCGGCTGTGCCGAAGACTGCAAGCAGCAGGAGGATGAGCAGGAGTGCCAGAAGTACCCTGCCAATCACTTTTCCTGCTATTTTCCAAGATAACCCCTTTTTGGCTGAATAGGGAACAGGGAGTTGCTGCCCGTTGGAAGTTCTATGTATCACCATCATTCCACCTCTTTTCTTACGGGCGGTCTGGTATCAAAGGCATGGAACAGGTCTTCAAAGATAGGATGGAACTGTATGACTCCCACACGCCCGTATAAATCACTGATAAGGCACTGTCCGTTTTCCAAGTCACGGAGCCGCTTCTGGTTGTTTTCATCTTCGGAATCCACCCCGAAAAAGGCAAGGGTCTTCTTGATTTCGTTGATGTCTGTGGAACGGAACGCAAATTTCAAGCCCAGATTGTTTTTCAGCTTTTCATCCAGCAAATCGTCCGTGTTCTGGGTGACAAAGTAAACGCCTGCGTTCATGGCACGTCCGGCACGAACCAGCTTCATGGAGAGTGTCTTGCCCTGTGCCACCTGTAAGAAGCTCCATGCTTCATCCAAATCCACAATCTTAAACACGCTGCGGTCGGTATGGATGAAGTCGAGGGCAAAGGTGCTGATTACAATGAGCATTGCCACGGAAAGTAGCTCCATTGTGGTGTATTCTTCAAACGAGGTTTCCTTATCCGGCAGCACCAAATCCGCCACTTGAATGATGTTGAGTTGCTTTTCAAGGCTGATGGACTGTGTGACATCCCCATCCGAAAAGAGCAGGTGTGCAAAGTCATAGTCCGTAAAGGATTCGATATGGTCGGCTATGCTGGTGCTGATGGTGGTTCCCTCCGCCCGAAGTTCTTCAATCACCTTGAAAAGCCCCCGTTCCTCACTGTTTGTTACCGCACGGATGGCTTTCCGAAGAACAGGGAACTTCTCTCCGTCACGGCTGGAAATGCCTGTTAAAAAAGTCAGGATGTCGATTGCCAGTGATTCGGAATCCTTTGGGTTCTCCATAATCACATACGGGTCAAGTAAGCCCCTGTTCTGTTCCTCCGAAGTCAGGTTTACGATATTGATTTCATGGGCGATTTCCGGCAGGGTTTCTTTCCACCGTCCCCGTTCTGCTTTCGGGTCAACAATGAGAGCCTGTGCCCCAAATAATACGGAATAATAGACAATCATGTTGTTGCTGAATGATTTTCCACCGCCGAGGGAGCCGACAAAAGCGGCAGCAAGGGCGTTAGTGACGGAGCCTTTTACTCCTTGACTGGCAAGGGCAGGCTTTAAGTACACGTTTCTTCCCGTATCAAGGCTGTACCCGATATAAATGCCCTCCGGTTCCCCCAACATCTGGGTTGCCCCGAAGCCAAGACCAGCGAGGAAGTCGCTGGTGACATACTGGATGTAATCGTTCAGATACCGCTTGCTGGCAGGGAGAAATTCCCCATGCAGCCCCAGCATATCTCCAAAGGGGCGAACCAGCTTCACGTTCAAATCGTCATAAAAATCTTTCACCTCATTGCAGCGGCGTTTCAGTTCTTCCAAGTCGGGAGCCGTCACACGCACCACATAGGACAGCTTATACATAGATTCCTTGCTCTGGTCTAAGGTGGATTCCAGCTCATTTACGCTGTCTAAAGCGTCCACCACGTTTGTACTGGTTTCACTGTCATTCTGCCATGCGTGGTTGTCCAAATCTTTCAGCTCTTTTTTCTTGTTCCGCACCGTGGAGAGGGCTTTCCGGTTTGTCACAATCTCCACATTCATAGAGGTATCAATGGGAAAAGTGAATTGCTGCTGCTGATAGTAAAAGATTTCCGAGGATGGGAAGTCCAGTTCCCCTACAATGCTGTTGATAGTAAAGTAGGCGGCATAAACTGTCCCGTCTTCCTGTTCGATTTTCAGATACCGCTGGTTTTCCTCTATCAGACAACGGGTGGGTTTGATGAGGTCATAGTATTTCACCAGCGTTTCCTCCTGAAACCGTTTCTTCGGAAGATAATACTCATAATCTTCGTAGGCGGTTCCGGTCTGCCCGTATAAATGCTCAATCAGATAGCCAAAATCGTCCTTGTTAAGCCGCCGGACTTTGAAGCGGCGTGAGATTTTACTTTCCAGCAGCTTTTCCATCTTCTGAAACCGCCAGATTTCTTCATTGCTCATGGAAACAAAATCTCCCATGAGTTTGTGGTTGACTTCATGGAGGAAGTCGGAAACAGCGGTCTTTGCTTCCCTACGGAATTGCTTCATGGTGACTTCCTGCTCATTGACAAGCAGCTTGAAGCCGATAAAAAAGCGGTAGTCCACCTGATTTTCCCCTATCATGGAAATCAGGGCTTCGGTCTGTGCGTCAATCTTTGCACAGGCAACGTCCTTTAACTTGCCCGTCACTTCCTGTTTGGAGCGTTCCTGTGCTGCCCGTATGCTGGATTCGGTGCTGATTTGCAGGGCGTGAATCTTCCCGTCCCTGTTCTGGGCGATAAGCTGCCGGAACGAATCGTGTACCTGATATTTCTGTTCAGGGCTTAAAAAGGAATAGTTGTAGGGAAGCAGCTCATAGTAAGCGAAGCACTCCCCGTCATGGTTGAACACAAGGTTATTTTCGATATATTTAATCGGATATGCCATAAATATCACTCCTTACTGCCGTGATGGGCTGTGCTGGATATTCCTTTTCCAGCTTCACGGGCTTTCCTGCATAGGTCAGTTTCGGGCGTACCAGATATGCCAGTACGGATTTCAGGAAGCCGTAAGGCTTCTTCCCGTCAAAGGTCTTCTGGCACATGAACCAAGTGAGGGCAAAAGGTACGCCGAAATATTTTAAAAATGCCCCGTCAATGAATGAAAGGGGAGGGAGGTTCCCCAAGAGCATAACTGCAAACACCGATACCACGAACCACGCCATCTGTGTGAACGTGATGGGGAATGGCAGCTTAAAATCATTGATGGAATAGAGTACCTTTTCCACCGACCAGATACTGGTATAGCTTCGTATTTTCTTCATGTTGTCCGTCCTTTCTAAAAGATGGGGACAGCAAAAGAGCCGCCCCTGAATAAAAAATCCGCCTGTATTTCCTGAAAGAGATACAGACGGGTCTACCGTAAGATTTCATATACGCCGTGGTTCGTGACAACAAAGGTTCCCTCCAATTCCATGTCACGCCCATAGGCTGCATAGTCGATATAGTTTTGTAAGTGTGCCGGAAGTTCTCCAAGCTGTCCGCTTTCTTCCAGATAGTAGCGAGCCACATCCGCCATATCGTCACAGCCGGAATGGCAGATAATATCGTCTTCATGCTCACAGAGTTCTTCGATACTGCCAAAGTAGGATTGCAGCTCTGATAGTTCCTCCTGAATGTACTCCGGTAAGTCCTCCACCATTTCACACAGGCGGTTGACTTCCTCAATGGGGGTATATTCGTCAATCTCAAAGGGTAGTTCATAGTCATGGATGGCGTATTCCTCATATTCATCATTCAAACTGATACGTTCCTTGACTTCCTCAAAATCCACAGGCGGCGTGAACCATGCCCCTACCAGTTCGCCCTCATTGTATTTTCCTAAGTTGGCAATGTAAATCCGCATTTCTTCCAAGTTCCTCCACCTCCTTTTAGCGGTAATAAAAGATACCATTGTCCGTAAACAGATAGTTTTCGCTGGTTTCCAGCTCCCGACCAATGGAAGCGTAGTCGATATGGTTCAACAGGTCTGGATGTACTTCTCCAAATATCTGTACCTCCTGCACCAGATAACGGGCGAGGGATTCCCCGTCCTGAACCGGATAGCAGCGTATCTGGTCTTTGTGGTCGATAAATTCCGTAAAGCTGGAAAACCACCGCTTTTGTACCACATCCATTTCATAATAGAGGGGCGTTCCCTGCATTTCCTGTACCATCCGGCAAAGGGCGTTGATTTCCCAGAGCCTTGTGTTGCCCTCCAACGGAAACGGCAGCTCATAGTCTTCAATTTCGATTTCTTCCTCACTCTGAACGCCAAGACGTTCCTTGACTTCCTCAAAATCCACGGGACAGGAAAACCATGCCCCAGGGTACTCCTCAAAATCCTCATGGTAAAACCGTGTGGTGTTCAGGATGTAGATTCTCATTTTCTCAATTAGTATCACGTCCTTTCTTAGAACAAAAATGGCAACTAACTTTGTTTGTCAGTTGCCATTTTTCTAATAAAATATTCGCTTTAATTCTTCATCACTATTGATTTTTTTAATTACCCAAGGTTGTAAAAAATAATTGATTTGTGGGTCTAACATACTTACTAAATGAGTTTGTCCGGCAGGGGTTAATATTTGTAAATGTTGAAGTTCTATTACTAATCCATTGTTCATGGGTAATGGCAGGGTGTGAGTTGGTTCACGTAAAAACTCCCGAATGATTGTCACCTGTTCTGGTGTCATATTTTTCAAATATTTAATCTGAGCAGTTCCTAATCTCTTTGAAGCATACTTGTCATAAAAGAAATGAAAAATTTTAGATAGTAATAAAACTATTAGTAAGGCTGTGGAAATCACAAAAACAATGCCTATTGTAAAACCATATTTTTCTCGAAAATTTATAATATAAAACTTTTGGGCTAACTTTTGAGGCAATAATAATAATGTACCACTGGCAATAGATAAAGCTCCTAAAATGTTCGGTGGTAATTTCAAAAAATCAATAAAATCCTTCATACATTTCCTCCGCTTTCAATTACTATATAAAGAAATTATACCACCATTCTTAGTTTATCTCAATTATCATACACTATCATATTACATCTTCTTTCTTTTGGGGAGTTACGCTCCCCAAGCCCCTAGTGGACTTCCGCCATGAAGCAATCAGAGCTTGCTCCATAACGGAAGTGTAAAATGGGTTTTTCTATGCACCGATAATCTTATTGAACAGTTCCAGTAAGATGTCCTTTACACCGTCCGCATTGAAGACCAGCCCAACCGCTACAAGGGAAACTACCAGAAAACCGATAAGTTTGGAAAATTCCCTCTTAAATCCGAGGTACAGTCCAATTACCACGATTGCCAGCAGCACAAGGGACTGGGCGTTGGATAAAAACCAGTTGTAAAGATTCTGTCCGAAATTCATAAAAGCTCCTTTCTTTCCTGTAAGAGTTCTTAGGTTCCAAAATTGCCGCCGTTAAAGCACCACCTCTTTTGCAGCGGCGGCTTGCTGCTTCAGGATTTTTTCGTGCTTCTCCGTCAGCTTTGCATGGGTGATGATGTCATGGACAATCTGGGTGTGGTTCATCTTATCCAGACGGAGAGCCAGCTTTAATGTGGGTGCTACCTGATGGGAGAGCCAGTGCAGGGTGCGTTCAAAGGAATAGGGTTCCGGTTTGGTTGTCAGTTTCAGGCTTCCCCTGTGTTCCCCAATGAACCACGCCCATTCCTCACTGATACGCCAGTCAGAACGGGGTTTCGTATCGTCCTTGTCCACGAACCGGACATAGCGGTTGATGATTTGAAAGGCTGTCCGTTCTGGATTGTCATGTTCTAACAGGTCACGGATGGCGTAAAAGGCACGCTCATTTTTCAGCCGGATTTCAAAGCGGTTCTTTACCTCTGCGTCCGCAATGGGAATATCATGCTTTTTGTACTGCTCATAGTCCTTTTCGTAAATGCAGAAGTACACCTCACTTTGGAGGGAGCCGATATACAGGGTGTTCCCCATACATTCTTTTTCCTCACGCCGTACCAGTTCGCCGCTGCGGTAGCTTTTGAAGCTGCGGAAGACCGAGATACATTCCTCATTCCGGCACTTCTCTGTCAGATGGGGAATGTTCAGGATTCCCGTTTTGTCATTGATGGCGAGGTCAAGCCGCTTCATCACGCCGTCCTCCATGAGAACATCCATGAAAAACTCATACCAGCTCCGTTCCTGTGCCAGCAGATAGCTTTCAAACTGGCGGCAGCCACGCCCTTTCAGTTCCAGCAGCACCCCTTTTTCCAGTTCCGGTGATACCAGAACGAAAATATCCCCCAGATAGTAATGCTCTGTGTAAGAGTAGAAACCGTAGTCTTCATGGATAAAGTAGGGGAGCTTTAGCCGCAGCACGTCTTCCACGATATGCTTCACATCCGTAGTGGGAAAGCGAATCCGCACATAGTCAAAGAGCATTTCAAGGGGAGCGTCTGGGTTGAATCGTTCCAGAGCTTCCGTGATGGCTTCCTGTAATACTTCGGACGGGTGAGCCTTGCCTGTTTCAATGTCGCTCAGGTACGGACGGGTGATTCCGGCAGCTAGGGCAAGTTTCTGTTGTGAGATACCGTAACTTTCCCGTTTTTCTTTGATGCCCCGTACCCATGTTTCTTCATTCAGTGAAAATCCCTCCTGTCTAAAAAAGCGTATGTCAACTTTCAGAGCCTTGTTGACACACGCCGGATATGGGAAAATCCCTTGTGTACCATGGGATTCTGCCCTGTTGTTTGGTTGTTGCCTGTCGATTTGTACCCCTCTGTTAGATACGAGGGGTTTATGCTGGCGTGCCTTGCGGCACACCAGCCACAGCAGGTCAGTCCGCTTCTGCGGCTTTCGCTTCGCACGCCGCCTGCACTCCCTGCCTGCTGTCTGTCAGTTTTTTTATTTCTTTGAGGAAATCGTGTCCTTTTTGTACAAGGGGCGTGTAAAACTCCGAGATAACGCTAGTTCCCACATCCACATAGCCACGCCCCTTTATCTGCTTTAGGAAGAAGTCCTTTGTGGTTTCCCCGAACATCATCCCATAGCCCATTTCCGACATCCGCCCCAGAGCCACACGGAAATTGAACTGGTCACGGATTCCGTCCCCCAGATACTTTGCGTCCGGACGCTGGCAGGCGAGAATCAGGAAGAAGCCAGCCTGCCGCCCAAGCATAACGATTTGTTTTAACTTGTTGAGGACAGCGGCGTTTTCTTTTGTGCCGAGCATTTCCATAAATGCCACATATTCATCAAAGATAAGGAAATTTGCCGGAAGCCCCAAGTAAGCGTAGTTTTCCCCTGTCCGGTAATTCTCCATGAGCTTCATGTCTTCGCTGCGTTTCATCATTTCCTCATAGAAACGGTCAATGCAGGAAAGCATATCCTCCTTTTTGTAGTACACATCCGGCATAACCGCCTGTAAATCCGCAAGGTCGGCGTTTTTGGGGTCTAACACGAACAGGATGGCGTTGGTGCGGAGCAGGGCTTCAATAAGGGTTAGGATAAAGTAGGTCTTTCCACCGCCGGTTCCTCCGGCAATGAGCATATGGGGGAGCTTATCATACTCCCACCAGACATTTTCCATAAGCCGAAGCCTGCCGTCCTTTGCCTGTACATCCTCAATGGAAATACGGTTGGCAATGGTATCATAAAGCAGGGTGTATTCCACATAGGAATCTTTTAATTCCTTATCCGTCAGCTCACAGTACAAGCCGCTTTCCAGCTTTTTCTCCAAGTTTAAAAGCTGCTCCTGATATTTCCCCAAGGTGATTTCCACACGGATATGGAGCAAGCCCTGTTTCATCCGGTAGTAGATTTTTGGAAAGTAAGTGATGGCTTCTTTGGAACGGCTGGAAGACAAGTCCTTGAAAAAAGTGTCTTCCTTTCTCTGTTCCGATTCATACCACTTGTTTTCCAACACCATCCTTGCCAGCTTTTGGCGGTGGATGAGCTGTTTTACTTCGTCCCTGCGGTATCGCCAGAACAGAAGAACTGCTGCAAGACACACCAGCCCTGCCACGCCCATACTGAATAACAGGTAAGGGATATTTACATCCTGTATTATCTGGGAAAGGGACACTTCCTGCCAGTTGGTTCCGGCAATCTGCCGGATATGAAACAGCAGGACAACCAGCAGGAAGACAGGGAACAGGGCGGCAAGGGCAGTATGGAACACAAGGTCTTTATCCGTGGGGCGGATACGTTTTCCACAGGGGAAAAGCTGTTTCATGAGAACAATCCTCCTTTCGTTTTTTTATGTTCCTGTTATTTTACAGGGGGAGCGTCTTTCTTCGGTGGCTGCGGATTCATGGCAGCCCCTTTTTTCAGGACAATATCCTCTGCCTTGATGTACCAGTCCACCTCTGCTCCCTGAAAGGTAGCTGTTGCCACGGTATCTGCCACAGGATTGATAAGTTCTACCTCTGCGTTATAATCGAACTCTTTTAACGGCACGCTGGCAGGGACGGAAACCTGAATCATACGCCCCTGTCCTCTGGATTTTAAGTCATAGGTACGCTCCTTGATTTCTTCTGATACCGAGCCGTCTTCATTCTGGAGGTGAACCTCACGGCGGAGGGCAGAAAATTTCAATGCCCCGAATGTTGCTTCCTTGTCAATCACGATTCCGTTTGCTAATCTCATAGTCTGATGTCCTCCTTTTCCTTATGCTTTTACCATATCGTCAGCGTGTAAAATGTAGTTGGTAAAGCCCCTTGTGCCGATTTTATAGCCCTCTGCGGTAATACGGGGATTGACGAGCTTTACACGTTCCTCAAAGTCAAAATGTTTCTCTCCGGCTTCGGCAGGGAGGATAACCACAATATCATCCGCCCTCTGTACGTCTGAATAAAGGTTGAAGCTGCGAGAGAGTACCGCTATGCGTCCGTTGATTCTTCTCTGTTCTGTTTTGTCTTCTCCGGCAAACTCCAAGTTGCCGAATGTTTTTTCCATGTTGGGGATAACAAATTTTAATTCCATATAGATGTACCTGTTCTTTCTGAATGTTGTGTTTGATGGTAGGTTTCGGGTTCCGGTCTGGAAGCCGGAGGGGAACGCTCCGGCGGTGGTGATTTCTTCGTGGTATCACATCCTTTCTGGGGCTATTGAAGAAATTACAGGGTTGTGATATTATCTAGGTGTTAAAAATTAAATAGTCATGGTTAGGATTGTTAGCTTGTGTTTTCTCATGTAGCTCTGTCATGTACTCCCAACAACTTAAAAGTAGATTTCAGTGGAGATTTATAATATCAGGAGGTACGCTTATGACAATAATAACAACTGTAAAAAGCATTATGGTGGGCGACGGAATTTCTGGGAATTTTTGCTAAAATGTGCAGGGGCAATGGAAAAAATTACGGCTGGCATGACATGAAGAATCCGGGAGGGTCAAATCTCCAATTCCCATCGGGGCTGTTTTCAGCCCCATTTAATTTTGAAACAAAAAATAGACGCTCATTGTTGAACGTCTATTTTTGGATGATATTGAGGTTTGCTGGTCTATCTTATAAAATCTGAATGTACTTCGATTGCATTTTTATTGCATTTTTTATTTTTTTTCACATAGATTTTAGTGGTTGATAGTTCCTGAAAATGCCTTAAAATCAATGATTTTCACTTATATAGCATACTGTCTGTCTGGAGTTTGAATAATTAAAATATCACAAGGCAACGCCCTTTATCCTCAAGGGGCAAAAATCTTTAGCCTAGGGAATGAATAAAATAACGAGAAAATAAAGACCTTGTAGAGCGGAAAAACCGTTCTATGAGGTCTTTTTCTTTTGTATAAAACCATGGAGAAAGCCTTGAAAATAGAGGAATATCGAGAGATAAGAGAGAAGAAATAGAGAGCAAGCCAAGACCTTGAAGGAAGTCCTAAAATGCCTTGAAAGAGAAAATAGGTGAGGATAAAGGATTTTGCCTTTTGAGGATAAAGAGGGTTGCCCGAATATATGGAGATTTCATTTTTGGCAAAATCCGTTTTTGGGATGCCCTAAAATCAAGGCTTCCAAGGATTGCGTTTTTGGCATTTTCCTACTCTTATATTCCTTGGAAAGAAAGGTGGTATTTATGAGGAAAAAGAATTACAAAGGAGCAAAGGTTTCAAAACGAGTAGTTGCAAAGTGTGAGGGAGTGTATAGAACTTATGATGCAATTCAATATGCCTATGCAAATCTATTGTCGGAAACAGAAGAGGTGAAGTCGTTCCAAGTTAATGTATTGTTGCAGGGGTTGGAAGAAGGGGCATACACATCTGATTTTGTTATCGCCAAAGCCGATGGCAACCTTATGGTGAGGGAATGTGTGAGCAGAAAGCATCTTACAAAGCCAATGACACCAAAGCTTTTGGATGCAAGCAGAAACTATTGGAAGTCCCATGGTATTCCTTTGGTAAGGATAATAATAAGACACAAAAATAGCCGCCCCGACCTAGCAAGTTGAGCGGCTATTTTTAGTTAATTGATTTAATGGGTCAGCCGTCTATCGGTGACACCCTTTTTGTATAATTAATATATCACGTATTGGTTTAAAATTCAACTCAAAAATCACTTTTGGCAACATGTGAGTCAATCTGATTTTTCCTTTAGAAGCTCTGGTGTTGGAATTGTGGTATAGACAAAAGAATACAATATGACATCTATGCAGTAAAAATATGTTTCGATAAAATCTAAAACCTAAATCTTTAGAAAGAACTTTATTACGAAAATCTCTATGGTATAATATGTCTATATTATGTAGGATTTTGCTATTGAAAAATAGGGGGATAGTAATGTTACCAGTTTATTTAGAGGTTCCAAGGGAAGCAAAAAAAATAATTAACAAAAACGTTGGATATATGTTTGAACTTTTAAAATGTACATGTGAGGGGGTGAGTTATGCTGAGGTGCTAGACAGTATTTATCCTTCTTATATTTTAGATATAAAACTTGAGAAGTGCGTACAAACGATAAAAGAACTATATAATATGACACAGGATAACTATGAAAGAGAAGCACTGGCACCATTTTATGAATGGACATTGTTTCATACCATTTCATGGTGGCTTGATGTAACAGATGAAAATGATTTAGATGAGATTCCAAGGAAGTATTGCACGGATAAGAGTGGTGAAGACAGATATGATTATATAAATAATATTAAAAATTACATTGAGTTTTTGTTTCGAGATTGGGATTTTTTGGATTTGGAAATTATTTATTCAATATATAAAAATAACCCGGAGTTATTAGAAAGTTTTTTATATATAGATGTTGAAAATTATCTTGAACTTATGCCGAATGATATAGTAAAAGAATATCAAGCAATGAAGGAGAGGAGAAAAAGTAGTATGGATGGAAGAAGCAACATGACATTTAATATAACAGGAGGACAGATTAATATTGCAAAAGATAATGGAAATGTTAATGCAATACAGAATAATGGAATTGGTAATAATGAGTTGGATGCCATTATAGGAGAAATAAAAAATGATTTGTCTGAATTAAAAAAAGAAGATGCAGAAGAAATTATGGATATTGTTGATATGGCAAGGGAAGAATTGGCAAAAACGCAGCCTAAAGTAAGTAGACTGAGAAATTGCATAACATTAATTGCTCCAATGATGACGATTGCAAATGGTATTCCAACTTTATCAAGCAACTTACAAAAATTTCAGGAATTTATTATGAATTGTATTAAATAGGAGAGAATGAATATGCGAAAAGACAGTCAAATATTTTTAAAAAAGATATTGGATTATAGAAATAGTACAGGTGAAAATAATTTTGAACTGAACTATAAATATTTTGATGATATACCAAGTGTTGAAACAGCGATTTATGATATACTTGATGATTTGATAAGTTATAATTGTTTAACAAGCAAAAGTCAGGTAATTGATTTGGAAGGAAACATTTCGATAAATTTAACCTTGGATGGAATTACATATTTTGATGATGAAAAAGAAAAAAATTCGGCTGTTATATTTAATGTATCAGGTGGGCAGATAAATATAGCAAAAGAAAATGCAAAAATTGATGTAATTATGAATAATATAGAATCAGCAAAAGACCAAAAGAAAAAAGACGTGTTAGTTAACAATGTTTATCAAGGTAATGAGCAGAAAAGAAGAACAGGTAAGAAAGTATTCATTTCATATTCGTGGGTGCCAGAAAGCAATAAAGAATGGGTAAGAAAGTTGGAAGAAAAATTAGAACAGGATGGAGTGGAGGTTGTTATAGATTATAAGGATTTAAGATTAGGACATGATAAGTATGCTTTTATGGAAAGAATTGTAGCAGATGAAACAATAGACAAAGTTTTGCTTATTTGCAATGAATCATATAAATATAAGGCAGATAGCCGAAGTGGGGGTGTTGGAGAGGAATCGGCAATTATAACATCACAAGTGTATGGTAATGTGAGACAAGAGAAGTTTATTCCAATTATTAATGAATATGATGAGAATGGAATGCCATATCTTCCAAATTATTTAGCAGCAAGAATGTATGCAGATTTGACAGACTTTAATGCAGGATATGAGGAATTGTTGAGTAATATTCTGGGAGAAGATAAGAAAGATGGAAATCAAAAAATAGATTTAAGAAACACAATGGATATAGATGAATTTGACTCACCAAATCACTTTTTTGATTATAGGGTTGGAAAAGCATTTCCGGGAGTAAGGGGAGTGAAGGAATTTAATAATCCTAAAGAATGTGTTGATAGATTGGAAATATTATTGCGGAATCCGCTAAATAGAAATAAAAAGAATATGACAGACCCAATATGGTGGTTGAGAGGGAGTAGTAACAATGAGATTTCATCTTTCGAAAGATTGGATAGTGAAAGGTTTTTGATGGATGGAAAGCAGCTGAAGGTAAAGAAAATAGTTGTATATTCATCTTTGGCATATTATAAGAAATTTGTGTATGTTGAGACAAGTCCGGAAGAAGCTACAGGGCTGTACGAAGAGATGACTCAGGAACAAATAGACTATTGGGTGGAGCAGATAGGAAGTTATTATGAAGAATATGCAATTTTTAATGGTCATTTAATAACAAGAGCTGAATATGATGATGGTGCGGCTGTTATAGATGGTAAGGTAATAGATATTGAAAATCAAGCATGTATTCGTACACGATATTTGACACCATATAATTTTATCATTTGTGCAAAATGGAATCCATTAAATGAAGCAAAACATGATAGTGATGTTCAAAAAATTTTATATGGAATCTTAAATGGGACACATACTATATATGATTTAGTGGATTACACTGAAAAGTTATCCAGACATAAAATGGATTCATGATAAGGCAAAAGCATAAGCTTATAAAATGTTGTTTTAATTATATTGATATAGGAAAATTACTAATGGAGGAAATGCCTTGGAAGAAAATAGAGATGGCGGTTCAAAGACTATAATACAGCTCATTATTTCTGGAGGACAAGTTAATATAAGTACTGATAATGGAGAAGTTAATGCCAATCAAAACAATGAACCTAAAATTATCGAAAAGCAAGTAATAATTGAGAATGAATCTCAGAATTATACTCGGAATAGAAATCGAAAGAGTGGAGAGACGGATAATGGTACAGTACTATTGGGAGGATTAGTGTTAATTTTTGCAGTTGGAGTATATGTGCAATATCGTTGGCAGATTTTATTGGGGTTTATTGTTATATCTTTGCTGATAGAATTATTAACATGCACGATATATTATAAAGGGAAAAAGAATGGAATTTCGTATGATAAGAATTTACAACAAATAGGAATTTTTAATATGGTATCTGTTTGGGTAATACCAATATTAATATGTATTATTAATAGTCCGATTTACAATAGTCAAATTAATTTTGATTATTTGAAACAACAGATAATAATTAATGGTCTGATTCAAACATACTTTACTAATCCTTCAGGACAGTATGCGATGTTTCAGATGGTTGGTTTGCTTTTTACAGGAGTATTTCTTTTATATATAGTTTGGTCAGATTTATATATTATTGCTGTTCTCAATGTAGCAATGGAAAAGAAAGGAAAAAGGTTTTGGAAACGATTATTAAAGCGGACATGTGGAAAATCAAAAGAAGGTAGTAAACATATAAAAATGGGACTTTTTTGGATTGCTATAAGTGTCATAATGACAACTGGAATAGTGTCATATATTTTATCTTTAATACAACAGAACAGTCAAATTTCATAATATGGAACTCGACAAAACACGATGAGCACGCTATAATACGAGCAGTAAAACGCACGTGGTTTTCAACCGTTGGTTTGCCTTTCGGTTTCCTTGGTGGTGGAAGGATAATCGTATCATAGAAGGTCTCCAGATCTGAAAAGGCTGATTGCAATACAAGTTCATCTTTGCTGTGTTTGGTAACTGCTGTTTTCAGATTGTCTGGGACAAGATATTTAGGAACTGCTCCATAATAAGACAATGCATGTATCGTACCGGCAATAAAATGTGGAAGTTTTTCATCTGGAAGATTTCTGCATAAACAAGACTGCTAAAACCAAGTGTAGTCGTAAAAATATGAACTTTCTGAAGTTCTCCGGTAGCTGTGTTCAATAGCAGTTCCGGCTGGTCGCCGACCCAGTCAATGAACATCTTTTCGCCAGGGATCCGTTCCACGGGCATTGAGGTTTTAGAAGTACCGTAAGTATCTACCATAAAATCGCGGTACAGCTTATAAAACTGGGCGAGCTGATAACCATTAGGATGTTCTTTTTTGTAATCGATCCATAGAAAACTTAGATCAGCATGTTTTCCCATCTGAACCATCTGCTCATGTATTTTTCCAAAATCAGGCAGTGGAATATCCTTGTGTCTGAGGTTTTCTTTTGGATAGATAAGATCAACCACTTTTAAGGCAGGCATTTGCCGAAGGTCATCCAGTGATAATCCAGACTCGTTATAACGTTTCATAATCAATATGATTCCACTCCGGCCAATCCGGTAACGTTTTTGTACGGTATCATAACTGACTTTGCTAAGTCGAAGTTCTATGACACCAAGAATAGTATTGTAGTCGTGCATAATAGTTCCTCCTTTGCACTGTGATGAATAATAGTTACATCACAATAATAAAGGAAAAACGTACCGATTGGAGTAGAAAACGCGTACCGCTAAATCAGAATGAATGTACCGCCGATTTCAGAATAGGTGTACCGTTCGAGCAGAATTTGCAATCCATTCATGAACGACTTGAGATCAATAAGAAGATTATTCAAGAAAAGCAGGGAAAAGATAAGCCGGAGAGAGGGGCTGATCGGGGTGTAAGATAATTGAAAAAAAGGAATGGAAAGTTACTGTTTTAGTAGCTTCCATTCCTTTTTTGAGAGAGAAGGGTAATTTCTTTCTGATTAAAAAGGTTGTTACATTCATCTATAATAGCTTCAACTGTGCGTACCTGTGAAGGAGTGAGTCGACGGAGCTTATCTGAAAGAATCAACAGATCCTTATCTATAATTTCACCAGTGAGTAAATAATCGGCACTTACTTCTAAAGCAGAGGAGATTTTTAGCAGATTTTCAGGCCTCATTGCTCGCTTCCCTGATTCAGCATAAGAAACAAACTGGGTAGTGACTTCCCCTTTTTCTGCAAGTGCTTCTTGAGTGAGTCCCAGCTTTTTTCGACGATCCATAATTCTTTTTCCGATTTCCTGTAAACATAATTCGCTATCCGACAGTAGTATAAGACATCTCCTCTCGTATTGTTAAATTATATCCACAATAGATGATAAAAATAAGCGTCTACTGTTGACTAAAATCAACAATACGATATATAATCGGAGATAAATATTGAAAAATCTTGGATGCATAACAAGTAGAAAAAGTAGTGTATGGGAATACGAAAAAGCGAACAGCTATAATGAAAGAAAATGAATTCTCAGGAGGACTATGATTATGGAACAGATGGATTTTTCAATAGAGCTATCAGAAAGTGAGATAGAAAAATTTGCAGATTATCTATACCAGAAAGAAAATGCAAAGGCAACAATCAATAAATATATGGCAGATATAAAAAAGTTTTTATCTTTTTTGGCAGATGATAAGCGGATCAATAAAAAAGTATTGTTGCAATATAAAGAATGGCTTGCTCAAAAATATGCTGTCAATAGTGTTAATTCAATGCTTGCCGCCTTGAATCAGTTCCTGGAATTTTTGAATGTAGGAAAGCTGAAAGTGAAAAGAATAAAAGTGCAGAAGCAGCCTTTTTTACAGGATCAGAAAGAATTGACAGAAAAAGAATGCAGGAAATTGATTGCAACAGCTATGGCAGAAGGAAAAGAACAGCTTGCATTGTGTATTGAAACAATAGCATGTACAGGAATTCGGATTAGCGAAATAAAATTTTTTACAGTGGAGCGTGTAAAATCTGGAAGGATAGAGATTTATAATAAAGGAAAGTATAGAAGGATTTTTTTGCCGAAGGTATTGCAAAGGAAACTTCTTTCCTATTGCCATAATAACCAAATAGCAGAAGGTTGGATATTTGTCACGAAAAATGGGAAGTTAAAAGACAGAAGTAATATTTGGAGAGAAATGAAACGATTAAAAGAAAAGGCAGGAGTAGCAGAATCAAAAATATTCCCGCATAATTTTCGACATCTATTTGCAAGAATTTATTATAAAGTGACAAAAGATATTACAGGTCTTGCTGATTTACTTGGACATAGCAGTATCAATGTAACGAGAATATATACAGCAACTACAGAAACAGTGTTCCAAAAGAAGCTGGATAAGATTGTCGAACAGGAAATATTGGAATGTACAACATAATATCTGTTATGTTGTTTATGGACAGATTATTTTTCGTACGATATAATGCTAAATAACACCCTGCTATCTGTTATGCTGTTCATATTACATAGTTCCTTTCTGATTTTTTGGTAGCTGTGCCCTATTTAAGTACCGCTTTTGGTAAATTGGCTATAATCTTTATTATTTTTATTGCTTAAAGTTATCTTTTAGAGGAAATGAATGACTTGCAGAAATAGGGTAGAACAGGTTAATAGAGGCACTGTACAACATAACAGATATTATGTTGTATTGATTTGGCAATGGATAAGGAGTAACGATGGGATATACTGTAAGAAAATTACTTGAATCAGAACAATTTCCAAAAATGAAGCTGCTTTGCGGTGAAAAAGGTCTAGATTTGGAAGTGAAAGGCATTCGAATAATCGAAATTGAAGATATGGAGCGATACCTGACGGGTGGTGAAATACTCATAACCAGTCTTCAGGTATATTTATCATGCAGTGATCGAGAAGTAGAGCAGCATTTTGAAGATTTAGTTAAAAGTGATATAAGTGGATTCATTGTAAAGAAAAAAAAAGAATATGATCCTACAGGACGCAGATTGAGTTTATTAGAAAAACACTGCAAAAAATATGAAATTCCTCTGGTAGAAATTTCAGAAGATTCATATTACTGGGGAATTATCCGCTATGTTATAATGCAGGTATTCGATAAAGATACTGCACGCTTAAAGTATTTTAAGATTACACATGATAATTTTAATACGTTTATTTTAAATAATAATGGATCAAGCAATACAGCAAGTGATATTATCAAATTTTTAAGCATCATGATCGAGAATCCTGTTGTATTGTATTATGGTAATCTTAATTGTATGGTTTCAACAAACTTGGATAACTCCAAGTTAATATTGTCAGATGAAATTCAGCCATATAAACCCAATATTATTACGAAATTTCAATATATGAAGCAGATGAAAGGAAGCTGTGTTCAATATATAGTGAAATTTGCCATATTGAGTGAGGTGGATATATATATAACAATAACAGAAGAAAATAGAGAACTGATAGAACTTGATTATATGGCAATCGAGAATGCGATTATTAACTTGCAGTATGAATTTTTGAGTGAATTTGCACAGGATGAAGTGAAAAAGAAGTATCAGAGAGATATTATCCATAATATTCTGAATGGATTACTGAGTTCGAAAGAAATGACTGAAGCGGCAGCACAGCTCGGAATGAAAGAAAGCGATACTTACAGGGTTGTTGATTTTCATACCATCACAAAAAATGTACAAAGAAAATATACAAAAGAACAGCTTCACGAAGTAGGTGTTATCGAGGGTGAATTGATGCATCTTTTGCCGGATGCGCTTATTTACAGAAATATGGATCAGATTGTTATGATTCAACAGGTAGATTCCAATCAGACAGAACTGGAATATCAGAAAGAGATGGAAGAAATAGAGGAGGTTATCCAGCGAAGCATCCTTTATAGAAAGAAAGATACAGACTTTCAGATTGGTATAGGAAAAAGTGTGGAAGGGTATCAACGATTGAAAGAATCTTATTACGAAGCAAGTCAGGCTATCAAGTATATTGAGATTATCCGCCTGGTGACTGGTGATAAGAATAAGTCAGTAGTACATTATTCGAACCTCGGATTTTTCCAGATATTCGGCAAAGTTGATGATATGACGGAATTGGAAAGATGCATTCCGGAAACATTAAAGAAATTATATTTATATGAGGATGAACATAAGGGAGAATTGATTACAACCTTGCAGATGTATCTTAGAAATAACCAAAGCATCAAGAAAACTGCAGGTGCAATGTTTGTTCATTATAGAACGATATCTTACAGACTTGAAAAAATAAAACAAATTTCTGGAATTAATTTTGACAATGCAAATGAAGTGCTGGCAGTCAGTAATGGTCTGATTATTTATAAAATGTTAAAAGAAATAGAATAGAAAAAGAAAGAGAAATCGTGTTGAGGCATGGTTTCTTTTTTTTTGAACGAAGTTCATAAAAAGATATTAATGGAGAATATCGATACAATGGAACAGATTTTACAAAAAAACGGATAAATATTTTCATTGATTGTACATTATATTAACCGGTTTCAATCTGTATAATTGGGAAACTGATGAGAAAATATTTCAGGAAAAGAATCACTGCTACAGAGGATAGTATTTTTTTGATACAAACTAAGACCTTGCAGGGTTTAGATTAGAGGGATAACGATGCAACTAAAAAATTCAACAGATTACGCAATTAGAATTGTGTGTTACTTAGCAGCACAGGAACGGATGGTATCTACATCAGAATTATCACGGAAGCTAAATGTTTCTGCTAATTATGTTCCTAAAATAGCGAAAAAACTGAAAAATGCAAAAATAGTCACTGCCTGTGAAGGTACAAATGGTGGCTATATGCTGGCAAAACAACCGGAGAACATTTCTTTAATGGATATTATATCGTGCGTAGAGGAAACAATGGCAATTAATCGTTGTTTGGAAGAAGATCGATTTTGTTCCAGAAATTTAGAAGATACCTGCAAGATACATAAAATATTGTTGAGTTTGCAGAATACATACAATAATAAATTAGAGAGTGTAAAGGTTTCAGACGTTATTCGCCCTGGAGAAGATGAATATTTTGGACGATTTTATGTTGTATTAAAACTGAACTTAAAGGAAAAAAGCTACGAGTGTGTGTATTCACATATCCGTGAAGTGTACGAGAAAGTAAGAAAAACAGAAAGCTATGAAGAGTTCATAAGCCAATATGTAGAAAGATACGTGTATGCTTCTGACAAAAAAATGGTTCATGACTTCTTATCAAGTGAAGGATTAGGAGAAAGACTAGTTGATGGATGTGAGGAACAAGATCTTCCGTATCGCAGAATTACTGGAAAAGATAAGAATGCATATGTTTGGATGGAAGCAAAAAAATATATAGATGCAAATGAGAATACTGCAATTATTACCTTACATAATGAGAAAATTGTCCAGAACACAGTTATAAAGATGGAACGAGAACTCATAAAAAAAGAACAAGATATGACAAAGCAGTATTGGGATATGGTATCACTTTTAACTACTGTATTGAATCATAATCATTTAGTTGAAGTAGGGTACCAAGATGACATCAGTTTCTATACGAAACAGGTATATCTTCAATTGCAGAAAAAATATCCAGAATACGGGATTACGGATGAAGAAATTGCGTCAGTAGCTCATTTGGCACCGATTCATGATATTGGAAAGATAAAAGTACCAATTGAAATTTTAAATAAAAATGGAAAATTGACGGATGAAGAAATGAATGTAGTAAAGCAACATCCATTAGTAGGTGCAGCGATGACCCAGAGATTCCCAGAAGGGATAACAACGGAAAAGCTGAACCAGTATAGCTATGAAATATGCAGACATCACCATGAAAGATATGATGGTTCAGGATATCCGGACGGTTTGAAAGGGAATGCAATTCCAATGTGCGCACAGGTCGTTGGGATTGTGGATGCTTACGATGCATTGATCAATGATCGTCCATACAAAAGAAAATATGAACCGGAAGAGGCAATACAGATGATTTCAAATGGTGAATGTGGAGCGTTTTCAAATCAGCTGATGCAATGCTTTCAGGAGGCAGCAAAGCAGCCAGAGTGGTTAAAAGTAACAAAAAGTCAAGCATGACAGAAGATTTGAGGCGATTTTGTGAACAAGAAATTGAGTGTTTTAAGACGAATTACAGCAGTTGTTCTGTGTGTTACATTATTATCTTCGCAAGTCGTAGTTGCGAATGCTGAAGATTCAGAAAGAATGAATGTGCAGACCAATAGTGAAATTACAGATATATCGGAACAGGATGGTTTCGGCAGTGATACATCTGAAATATCTGATATCACGGAAAGTGATATTCCTGATTCTTTTGAAGGAGAATCAGAGCAAAATACAGATATTAGTACTGAAGTAACAGAGAAATTTGGTAATTCTGAAGATCAAGGATTTACAGATGGAGAAGAAACAATTATCGAGGATGAAAACACCTCAGATACTTTGGAAGAAGCAAATCCAGATTATGAAGATGGAAAAATATGTATCTACAATTACCAGCAACTTCTGCAAATCGGTACAGGAACACAGATGTTTTCCGGAGACAAAGATGGAAATGTTGGTGAAGGGGATAAGGTTCTTGCAGATGGTGCAGAACTTACCTATGCATCAGACGCTTCCTATTGTTTGATGAATGATATTCCAATAGATAATGAAAATGTCTGGAACTTCCCATCAGATTTTACAGGTAGCATCACTTCATCATCAGAGCGCACGGGCAACACAGTATATGATTCAGTGACTGATACGATTTATGTGTATAACCGATACCAGCTTGAATTGATGAAAGGGGAATCTTCAGACAGCGAACCTGTAATGAGCGAGGATTATATTGCTGAAAAAGTTGGAATGGGACAGGTTTTTACACTGGAAGATGGTACCTATCTTACTTATAGCAAAACACATAATTATGTGCTTGCTTCTTCATTTACAACAGAAACACCGGAGCTTCTTGCAAATAAGGCTGGGACAGAGGAGACAACTAAGGATATTACTAGCGCTTATCCATCTGATTATGAAGGAAGAAATTATTTCGGTCAGGTGGTAAAAAAGATCGGTGATAAAAATTATATTCTGATTGGAAATGAAACACAGCTCCGGGCAATCGGAACAGATGCGGATGTGACAGAACCAATCTGGAAGGTGTATGAAACAAGAGAGAAAAAAGGGGGATTACTGGGGGGAGCACTGAGTGGATATACAGACTGGACACCGGCTGCGGATACAGCAGAATACAAAACAGAACTGTATTATCCGGGTGATGCGGATCTGGCCAATTTTAAAGATGGAGACAAAGTATATGACTGGTCAAAAACTGCATTGTATGCAAATGATAATGGTGGACACGAAATTGGAAAAGCGGAATATTTGGATGCCCCATCCTTAGACGTAGCTGGTTTGAATGCTACAAAGCGTTATCTTTATGTGGGCAGTACGATCCAGGATTCTGCAAATATGATAGTAACTGCATCTGAGGACAGTCCTTCTGATGATTCTACGGAGGAGGCCTCCGGTGAAACAGAAGAAGTTTCTGGTAATACAGAAGAGACTTCCGGTGAAGCAGATGGAAATGCAAAAGGCAGTGATCTGATTGATATGGTTCCGGCAGAAAACAATGAAATATCTGTATCTGGAAATGATGATATTTCTTCAGAAGCTGCAGCATCGGACACTACTGTATCAGATACTGAAAACGAAGAGATTTACGATGAAGATGCTTTTATCAGTGATGAAAGTGAAAGTGATTTTTCAGATGATGCGGATCCAGAAAGTATACAGGTTGAAGAGGATAAGACCTACGTTCTTACTTATGATATAAGCAAAACGACTAATAAGGTGAATATTGCAGGCACCGGATATAAATATAGCAAGGATGCGGATTATATTATCTTTCGTGATATTGATCTTTCCAAAGAGGGCACCAATTCCAATGGGGAAGATGATGATTGGGATCCTATTGATAATTACCAGGGAAACATGGAAGGCCGAAAGGGAATGGTTGAAGGTCAGAGTATAACAATCAGCCATATCAATATTTCACAGAATAATCCAGTCGATCAGGACAGGCAGGCAGAATATGGTATCGGATTTTTCAGAAATTTGACAACACCATATTCTACATCCCTGACAATATCCCAAAACCCGATCACTGTGAAAAACATTACTCTTTCTGATGTGACGGTTTCTACAACAACACAAAAGGTTAAACAAAATGTCAGTTTGATTGGAAGTGTGCTGAAGCTCCTGCTTGGAAATTTAAGTGGACTGAAACCGGATCCGCAATCCCTGGCAACGGGAGGATTTGCAGGCGTCATAAAAGGAAACATCCAGATTGAAAACTGCAATGTAGAAAATTTACGTGGAGTTTCAAATGTAAATGATCGGACCGGTGGCTTCGCAGGCTATGTCAGTGGTATGACACAGTATGACCTCATATCAAATGGATTAGGAGGCCTGGTTACTACTTTAACAAAAATCCTGAATCTGATTCCTCTGCTTGGAGCCGGTGACCTGCTGACTGTCCTTTTAAATGGAGGATTACTCAGTGTAAAAAATCTGATTCCGGTAGGCTATGTCAATCCATGTATTCAGAATTGTTCTGTAAGCGGTGGCACTTCTGTTACAGGTCAGAAGAGTACCGGTGGATTCGCTGGGGAAGCCATTGGTGCAGTGATGAAAAACTGTTCTGTGGGTGGCACTGCCACAGTGTCTGGAAATGATTGCTCTGGTGGATTTGTGGGACGTTCTGCGAATGCAGTTGTGGCAGGCGCATTAAGCAGCCTTGGTATTGAACTTATGGGGAACTTTCCGGTCAATACAGTTATGCTGAACTGCAGAATTGATGGAACGGTAAACGTATCCGCACAGGGAAGTTTCGCTAAGGAAAGTGGTTATGCAGGCGGATTTATTGGCGAAATGCGAAATAGTTACGCTGTAGACTGCAGTATTTCTTCTTTGGGTACAGTGTCCGGAAAAGATTATACCGGAGGATTTGCCGGTATAGCAACCCTTGGTGATGTAGCGGATATTGATGAAAGCCAGGGACTTCTGGTAATTGTAAAGGATCTTCTTACAGGGTTGTTAAATGGTAAATTTACCAACATGGATATCCTGAACCTGGTAGGACTCCGGCCTTCTGTTATAAGCGGATGCACCATTGCAGGAGATAACATTTCTGTAACAGCGAACGGTAAAAATGCAGGTGGACTTGTGGGATATGCAGGTGCTGTCCAGATTTCCAATACTTTAGAACTTGCAGATGACTCAAAATCAACTACAAAAGCCCTCCAGCGAGTGCTTAATAAGACGGGTCTTACCTACGAATTTTCAGACCGTGTGAATCAGATCAATGCAGCTTCCTCTATGAAGGTTTCAGCAACAGAGAATGCAGGAGGAATCTTAGGTTACGCTAAGATGACCAGTGTCGGTGATGTCCTCGGTGGAACAGTTACAGCAGCAGACTATATGCGTTTTGAGTGCAAGGACTGTTCCGTAAACGGAGGCTCTTCCGGGCTTACGGTTACTGCGTCAGATCAGGAAAATGGTCGTGCAGGAGGTGCTATCGGTTATGGAACAGGTGGAGAAGTAAGGAAAACATCCGTCACAAATCTGAATTCCGTAACGGCCGGAAAGTGTGCCGGAGGTTTTGCCGGGTATTTCGGAAGCGGCACCCTTGCCAATGTTGGAGGTATTAAACTTCTGGGATTACCGCTACTAAAAATTGACAGCCTTCTTTCTGTAGGTCAGATGATTGAGACGTTTGCAGTTGAAAGTACTGTTTCAGGTGTTGCGTCAGGATATAGTGTGTCTACCCAAAATGAGAAAGGTTACAGCGGTGGCTTTATTGGAGAATGCATCAGTGGACGAGCAAGGGACACAAAGATCAGCAACCTGAAAACGGTTACTGCATCCGCAGTATCAGGAAATGCCGGAGGCTTTGCAGGTTTTGCCAAGGCCGGAGATGCATTAAGTGCCGGGGATTCCACTACATCACAACTGACAGGAATCGAATTGGAGAACCTGCTAGGCGTTGTCAGTGCCCTGAGACCGGAGTTCAATAATACTTCTATTGCATATGTTTCGAATGGTTCTGACCCTCAGGTATCCGCTGATATGGCGGGCGGCTTTGTGGGAGATGGACAGGCAGTAGATATCAACTATGGAAACAACAACTCCGGATTCAAAGCAGACACAGACACAAATCCATCTTCGAGTGAATCTACAGATGAAAAGAATAGTGAAGAAGCAGATTTCATTTCAGCAGACACGAATAGCGAGGACGGAACAATCGAAGGCGAGAGTGGTGCGATTACAACAACAAATATTACCGGACTTTCCTATATAAAGGGAACCAGCTATGCCGGAGGCTTTGCCGGAAGATTGATGCCTGGTGATGTGGCACAGACAGGTTCTATTAAGTTACTGGGGCTCTTAGATGTAACTCAGCTTCTCAGTGTCATGGATGTGGCATATCCGAGGATTTCCGATTCTTCTATTGAAGGAGACAGCTTGGTCGTAACAGCATCCGGAAAAAATGATGATGTGGCCCTTGGAGATGCCGGAGGATATATCGGTAATGGAAAAGCAGTCATGGTTAAGAACTCTGATGTGACCAATGTAAAAGAAGTCACTGCACCGTATCATGCCGGTGGCTATATCGGAATCATGCGGTCCGGAAGTGCAGCGGAGGCAGGAGATGCCACAGGAGATCTTTTGAACAGTGTCCTTGGTAAGATTCTGAGTCTGAAAGAGTTGGCGAGTGTCTTGCAGGCTGCATCCAGCAAAATTACAAATTGCAAAGTTGCTGGTACCGCAGATGGATTGACTGTTACAGCTGACAACGGATTTGAAAACGCAGAAGGCTATGCAGGTGGCTTCGTTGGAGAGATGCAGAGCGGTCATGTAGATAATTCAGCAAATGCTGTTGATTCCGGAAAAGGAACGGCAGTAGAAAATCTTCTGAAAGTAGAAGGCCTTCGTTATGCCGGAGGCTTCGGAGGTCTGGTAAAAGCCGGAGCGGTTGCAGAGATTGGATCTAAATCATCAATTCTTACAAAACTGGTTGATCTGACAGGATTACTATCCCTGGTCAATGCTTTTGTTCCGGTGATCAGTAATGCCAGTGTTAATTCTGTAGAAAAAGGGTTTACCGTTACCGTTACAGGTACTCTTGAAAAAGATAGCACCAACGATGCGGATGCCGGAAGTGCCGGAGGCTTTATCGGATGCGGAACTGGTGTACAGATCAGCAATTCCGATGTAAATAAATTGCAGCATACAGGTGTCAGTGAGCCGAAGAATCTGCAGCAGGAAGATGGTAGCAGTTATTACGGAAATGACAGTGCATATGCGGTAAATGGTTATCGTTATGCCGGCGGCTATATTGGTAAAGCTGCTATGGGAAGTACGGCAGCCATCGGTGGAGCAAGCGTTCTGGATCATGTTCTTTCTACGACAGGACTGTTATCAGCACTGACTGTAGTTGCATCTATCATAGACAGCTCAGATGTTTATGGAGCAACAGGCGGATTTAATGTTCTTGCAACAGACGGAGACGGTGTTACGGGAAAAGCCGGTGGATATGCAGGAGAACTTCTTGGAGTTCAGATTCAAAATAGTAATTCTTATAATTTTGCACATATCATAGGGCGTGAAAGTGCCGGTGGATATGTTGGAATCATGGAGCCGGGGAATGCGGCAGATGTGGTAAATGGATTAAGTGCTCTTGGAGGACTGATCAAGGCAGATAATCTTCTTGGCGTTTTACAGGCATTTGTTCCTGTGATCAAAAACAGCGAAACAACCTGTGTACCTTGTGGAGGTGCTGTGAGGGCTCAGGCTGAAAGTGATGACAGCATTTACCGTGGACTTGCAGGAGGATATGCGGGTTACAACTATGGCGGTCAGATCTGGGGAAACAATACGGATAACTGGAAAGGTGCTGCATATACAGGAACCGTAAGAGAATGTGCGGCCTATCGTATCCGTTCCGTATATGGAACGGAATATGCTGGAGGCTATACCGGACTGATGCGGTGTGCGAATGTTGCAGACACAGGAAGTCTGAAGGTTTTATTCGGTCTTATCAAACTAGATAATCCGCTGACGCTTCTTCAGGCAGTGTATCCGACAGAAAAGAATACAGCTGTTTATGGACCGCTTCGTGGACTGGATACGGATACCTGGAATAAGTGGGTTGGTGCTGTCGGTTCTTATGGAAGTTACGGTAATAAATTACAGGCACTTGGTGAAGTCAATGATCAGAATCAGTTAAATGAGATTATTTCCCAGTATGCATATGGATACGCTGTTACAGCAGGACGGAGCATTCTGGCAAGTAAAGCAACACAGGGTGGTTCTGCCGGAGGCTATGTGGGTCGGATGGAAGGAGGAACCGTTACAAACGGTACTGCTGTAGATCTTCAGTTGGCAGAGGCTTATAGATGCAGTGGTGGATTTGCTGGTGAGATGCTTACAGGTTCTGTGGCAAACACAGGTGACGTTTCACTGGCAGGCCTTAAGATTATAGGTGCAGACAGTCTGGCAGCATTAAAAACCTTTGTGCCAGTCGTGAAACAGTCCCATGTGGAAGGATATCGTTCCGGTGCAAGGATCAAAGCAACCGGTATTGCAGACAAAGATCCGGCAGGATTTGCCGGAGGCTATGTGGGAAGAATGATCGGCGGCCAAATCTGGGGAGATGAAACTTCCTCCTGCAGTATCACAAATTTAAGGCGTGTAGATGGAACTTCTTATGTAGGCGGTTTTGCCGGAAAAGTAGATCCGGGTAGTGTGGCAGCTATTGATACAGCTACAAAACAGGGACTTTTGAATAAACTTCTGGATGTTCTTATGGTAAATGCTCCGGCAGAGCTGATTAAGGTTCTGAATGCTACTGTTTCCACCATCCGCTGTGCATCTGTGTCAGCCTGGGATGACTGGGGCGTGATCGTAAACGGAACCTATCAAAATGGAAGCAATACAGGGTATGCAAAAGCAGCTGGAGGATTCGCAGGAAGTCTTTGTGGAGCAGTTCTTGGCGAGAAGGATAAACCGGAAAGCGGAATCCGTGCAGACAAGATTCGCTCTGTAGTAGCCGGTGAATATGCCGGAGGATGCTTCGGTATTGCGGATGTTTCCGGTGCTGCAAATATTAGTGCCAATGGTGAGACCTCTGTCTTACAGTATCTTTTAAAGCTTGGAAAAACCGATGTGCTGGATGCATTCCGAAGCTATGTATATTACGGAAAGATCACCGGCAGCCCAGATGCAGGGCTTGGCGTCAGTGCTAACACAGCGACAAAATCCGGCCAGAATAATGAAGTAACATATAGCGGAACGGCGGGAGGTTTTGGCGGTTCACTGTTAAATGGCTCTGTCAAAAACAGCAGCGTAACAGGATTAAATTATGTAACTGGTCTGAACAGCGTCGGCGGTTTTGTAGGTTACTCCGGAAAAAGCGGAGTTGTGAAAATGGAAAAACTGGATGTGCTTGGAGATAATGCAGGACAGCTTCTTGGCGGTGCCCTCGGTGTTCTGGATATTTTTGGCTCCCATATTGATGACAGCAGTGTGGCAGGCATACCTGGTGGTTATACCGTTCAGAGTAAAGGTGGAGAGGAACAGATCGCAGGAGGATTTATCGGCTACGCAAGTCTTTCCAGAATGTCAGGCTGTAATGCCGGAGATGCCCAAAATCAGGAAAACAGCCTGAAACTGGTAGAATCCGGTGGAACAGCCGGAGGCTTTGCCGGAAGAACAAGCTTTGCCTATCTTGCGGATGTAAAACTGGATTCCACGGTGGTGGATGCGTTGCTCGTAGTTCTGGATAATCTTGTAAAGGTGCTGTATCTGGATAAAATTCAGGATTCCAACCTTTTGCATATCAATCTTGGAATTGTGAAGGTCGATGCGCTGTACGATGGAAATCTCATCCATGTGAATTTGCTGGGACTTGATATTTCCGTTGGACTGTCCAAAATGTCGCCAGACAACGGCCAGCAGACAGATTTTGCAATCATTAAGATCGGAGATTCCTCTATTAAGCTTCCATGTGATAAAAATGGAATCATAACGAAAGATAATGATGTAAAGTCCAACATCAGTGTCAACCTAATCAAGGCAAACAGGACAAAAATCACAGACAGCAATGTGTATGGAATCACCATCGGATACAATGTCTACGCAGGCGGCGCAGGAAATGATGCGGATGGTACTGCAACAGATGGGCGAAGCGGAGGCTTTGTTGGTTACAACGACGAAGGTCTTCTTCGGAATAATGACATGTATTACTGCGATGTGGTCCGTGGAACATCCAAGCTGGTGGGACCATTCAGCGGAAATAGTAAACTGGACTCCGTATATGAGTTTAATACAAAAGCAGGTGTAGAAGGTGAGGATAACATTTACCGAATCTACCGAAAACCGACGATTACGGTCAATGAGATCAAAAAGAATTCAGCTGTCCTGACAGATACGTTCAGCCAGGAAAATGGATGGAGCATCTTTTCTGTAAAACATGTAGTGCAGGTAGATACATATGACACCTTGCAGAATGCGGTCATGGCAACAAAAGATTCTTCCGAAACGGCAGATCTGAATGCTTATGTATCAGATGCGAAAGCGGTTCTGATGTCAGATGCCAAAACTACAGTAAATACAGGGGACAGCACATCACCGGAACCATCTGACACACAGGATCCATGTGATGAATTTGTAAATCTGACCATTAATAAGGTCTGGAAAGATTTCCGAAATATGGATGGTATCAGGCCGGATTCCATTACAGTCACGATTTCCAGAAGCTGGACAGACGCAGATGGAGCGGAACAAACAGAAGTTGTGCCAGGATATGAAAACTATGTGGTAAAAGGCGATATCTCAAAATCCACATGGCAGGAGATTATTAAGTCAGAAAAACCCGACAAGCTGCTCCCAGCCTATACAAAAGATACTGACGGAACTTTGCATTATTACAAATATTCTGTTACGGAAACGGAAATAAAAGGATATACAACTACAATCGAAACTTCTAAAGATGGTTTTACTTTCACGATTACCAACCGGCATTTTGCACTGCTTCCGGATACCGGTGGCGAGGGCATTATGATGTTTATCATAGCAGGTGGTCTGTTGTTAGCGTTTCTGCTTTATACCGGACGCAGAAGGAAACGGAAACAGGCGATGTAGGAAAGGGGGAGCAGGGTCATGAGAGAGATATGGCTGCGTGGGGAACTTCCACCGTAAAGGCTGAAAGAATCCAAAGCGAACCAATAAAAAATCAAAAGAAAGTGAGAAGAGGAACATGAAGAAATTAGTATCAAGATTTATGGCAGTTCTGATGGCAATGACCATGATACTGTCCATGAGCATGACTGTATTTGCAGCAGAAGCTCCAAAAGGAACCCTGACAGTCAACAATACAGTGGCAGGAAAGACCCTGGATCTGTATCAGATTTTTACAGCAACAAAAAACGGCGATAATGTAGCATATACACTGAACAGTGCATATGAGGGATTTTTTAAGAATAATATTAGAATATCAGGATCTGAAAGTTTAAAAGGTGAAGCTTTAAGTGAAGCGGCATATAACTATGTTAAAGATCAGGTCGGAAAAGATGGAAGTAATGGCGCAGCGTTTGCAAAAGATATCTTGGACTGGATTCTTAAGAATAAAACTATTGTAGATGCTACTCATACAACTGCACCTACAACCGCTGGTACTACGGTAATTAATAAGCTGGATTATGGATATTATGTAGTGTATCCAGTAGGTGCAACAGATACATCTACAGCACCTGGAGAACAGGGTTACACATCCGTAGCATCTTTAGTCAGCGTTACAGGTGATACTTCAATTAACATGAAGAGCAATTACCCGACAGTAGTAAAAAAAGTAAATGACAACAAAAATGCAGATGATGTCAACATTGGTGATACAGTAACTTACACACTGACATCTAAAGTACCAGATATGACTGGATATACTTCTTATGTATTTAACTTCAAGGATACATTATCCACAGGACTTACTTTTAAAGGAATTACTTCTGTGACAGTTGGATCAGGTGAAAATGTGCAGAATGTTACTGCAGGTACTGGCGATAATACTTATACATTAACACAGGACGGACAGAACATTACAATTACAATGAACAATTTCCTTGCTTCTAATGCAAACAAAGCAGGACAGGAAATTAAAGTAACTTATACGGCAACCTTAAATAAAGATGCCGTAACTGGTTTTGATGCAAACAAGAACTCTGCTACCGTTGAGTACAGTAATAAACCAGGAACAGATAACAAAGGTGAATCTGAACCAAGCATCGTAGATGTACATACTTTCAATTTCACAATCTTCAAATATTATTTAAATGGTGCGGATAAGACTGGACTTGCAAAGGCAGAATTCGAGCTTTACAAAGCAAATGGTGAAGTAGCTGGAGACAAGGTTAACATTAAAAAAGTAACTGATGGTGAATACCGTGTGGCAACACCTGAGGAAGCTACAGCAGAAAGTTTCAAATCCGATGTAATTGTATCTGGTAATAACGGTAAAGTTCTTGTAAAAGGTCTTGATGCCGGAACTTACTACTTAAGAGAGACAAAAGCTCCAGAAGGATACAATAAACTTCTCAGCGACATAAAGGTTGAGATTAAAGCAAACTATGATCCAAAAACCGGAAAACTGACAAGCTATTCAGTTGATTACACATACAATGGAACTACAACAACAGGTACAGAAATTAAAGATACAACAACTTCTCCAGAAGTACCTGTAGAAAACAAAACAGGTGCACAGCTTCCATCTACTGGTAGCAAGGGTGCCCTTATGGTAACACTGGCTGGTATCGTTCTTTTCGGTGTATTAACAGCAAGCAAAGCTTTTGGTAAAAAGAAAGCAAAAAACTAAGACATTCTGAAGTTTAAGAATGGATAAAAAGACAGTTCATCTTCCCGGTATTGTACCGGGAGGATGTCTGCTTTTTCTGAAATGTTCAGTGTAAACTGAGTATTTCAGAAGAAACAGACGAAAAGGTGAAGGATATTATGAAGAAAGTAGTGAAAATACTAAGAGGAATCGGATATCTACTGGCATTTTCTTTAATCCTGTATCCGGTGGTGAGCAATTATATCAATCAGATGAACAGCACAACCATTGCTACAGATTATGAACAGGAAGTTTCTCATCTGTCGGAAGATCAGGAAAATGCCATGATCAAGCAGGCACAGGAATACAATGAAAGCCTGATTGGAATTGGTTCCATAGCAGATCCATTTTCAGAAAGCAATGAAAACCAGACAGAAGATGATGAGTATAACAAACTTTTGAAAATTGATGATACTGGAATGATGGGATATATTGATATTCCAAAGCTTGATGTTGTTCTTCCGGTTTATCATGGAACATCCGAAAAAGTACTGCAGTCAGGTGTAGGACATCTGAAAAACACCTCGCTTCCGGTAGGCGGTGAGAGCTGTCATGCGGTATTATCCGGACACCGTGGACTTGCAAATGCCAAGATATTCACCGACCTGAACAAAATGGAGGTTGGAGATGTATTTTATATTAAAGTTCTTCATCATACCTTTGCCTATCAGGTGGATCAGATTCTGACAGTATTGCCATCAGATACAGATTCTTTACAGATTGAAAAGGGCAAGGATTATGTAACACTGGTCACATGCACTCCTTATGCGGTTAACACGCACAGACTGCTTGTACGTGGCACTAGAATTCCGTATGAAGAGGCACAGAAGATAGATGAGGAAGTTGGTCTTCAGCGTACAATTCCATTCAATTTGATTCTATTGATTGGTGGAATTATTGCTTTCATCATCATATGGGTGAGCATTAAATATCATAAACGCAGGAAGGAGAAAAAACATGAGCAGAATAATTAAACGTAAGCGAATATATATGTGTATGGCCAGTGTGATGTGTATGCTTTTACTCCTCATTCCGTTACCTGTGTCTGCGAATGATCTGGGAAGTATATTATTAAAAGCAACTGTTGAAGATGAGACCACGGTATATAAGCTAAGTAATACTGAATTTACGATGTATCAGGTTGGAACATATAAAAATAATTCATGGGCATTAGTGAGTGAGTTTGTAAAGTCTGGAGTCATATTTGATTTTGATGATTCTTCCGCTCAGGCAGAAGCTGCAAAAAAACTGGAAAAATATGTACAGGATAACAACATCAAAGGAATGCCCGGAAAAACCAATTCAGACGGAGAAGTCATGTACAGAGATCTGGAAAAAGGAGTGTATCTTTTTGTCCAGACACAAAAAACACAAATTAGCAATCAAGTATATCAAAGCGAACCTTTTATCATAACAGTTCCAGGTAATTATGATGATCAGATAATTTGGAATGTAACGGCAGAACCTAAATTTAAAAATGAATCGATACCACCAATTACTACGAATACGCCACCAGTTTCAGAAGAACCATCGGGTGATAATAGCAGTCATACTTCAAATGTAAAAACGGGAGATGATACGAATGTAATTATGTGGCTTTCTTTAATGGGAATATCCTTAGTCATATTTAGTATTTGTAAAAGAAAAGTCCATAAATAATATGAGAAGATCGGGAAATCCCGGTCTTTTCGTTTCGTTATACAACTGGCATCATATAAAGGTAAATACCTCTGGAGGTGCACCGTATGGCGTCACCTGGGAGAAAATGGGTTTTAAACCATGGGAAGATTTGAAAGAAAATGAGTGAGTTGCCAGTGCAATCTTATTTATCTCTTGTGACAGAAATAGGTTCCCGTTTTGCTGGAAGTAAGTCTGAACTGATCTCAGGAGAATTAAGCAGTGCTGTGAAATTCTGTCTGATGATATCCAGTGTCTTCTGCTTTTTCTGTAATTCCTGCTTTTCACGGACAGTAGCAGCCTGTTCAGATTCAAGATTTTCTATCCGCTTCTGGATTTTATTAGAGCTTGGGATTTTGGTAACACCGAGATCCTGAAGCTCTTTTTTTAGTGAATCGTGGAGTTGGTATTCTGCTTGATGTTTGGTCCGGTATGCGTTTGGATTTTTAGCAGATTTGCAATCTTCAATCACTTTACGGCAGAGCCGGTAAGAATCACAATGTTTTTGAATGACTTTCTGCGTGTTCAGCTCATTGTTGATTTGTGTTATTCTCTGTTCAGCCGCTTTAACAGAAGCATCAACATCAGAAACATGCTGTTGAAAATCTTCATAATTCAGCAGATTATTTTCAGAAAGATAGTTGAAGGTGCGGGTTGCCTCTTTTAGATTATTTAGTTTTGCCCAACGTTCAAATCCTTCTCGATTGCCGGTTGTAACATAAGTGGAAATATTGATATACAGGCGAGCATCTCTGGACAGATGCTTTGGAGTTTTCACTTTGCTACGATTTTTTGCCAGACGGATGCGGACATTTTCTTCGCTATAATAACTTCCGAGAGATTTCATGTAAGTGAAGTCCTTCTGCTCCGGTGCACGGAAGGACAGGTGTTTTCCTTGGCGGACTTCATATCCGGCTAACTGCATTTTTTGTAGAAATTCCTCATAGTTGATGGAAGTCCAGATTGCCTTATCAACTGCAACACGTAGCTTGACTTTCCAACTGGTGCCATGATGATATTCCATGTTCTCTTTATAGCTTTTTCCTTTTTCTCCGGTTGGCATACTGGTGGCAAGTCCATTTTCCTGGCAGATGCGATTACTGATCCGGCAGATTTTATGGTAGCTCCGCTTATTGGAAATGATCATTAACGCCCATTGTCACTGTAACCTGTTGGATGAATCTTGTATTCAGGTCGCAGTTTATGATGACAGACTGGAGGTGACTTCTCCGGGTGGATTATATAACGGATTAACTTATGAGGAAGTCATGAATGGTCATTCGAAGATCCGGAATAAAGGCATTGCCAATATATTCAGTCAGATGGGACTTGTAGAAGCATGGGGAAGCGGAATAAAAAGAATCCTTAATGCTGCAGAAGAGTATGGACTTTCGAAGCCGAGATTTCAGGAATTCGATAATATGTTTCGGGTAGAGCTGTTCCGTAGTTCATTTCCGATGACAAATGGAAAAGAAAACATCGGAGAAACATCGGAGAAGCATCGGAGGTAGTGTGGAGAACAGACCTCAACGATACACAGCAAAAGATTATAAAGTTACTTTCATAAGATCATCAATTATCAGCAGTTAAGTTAGCTGAAAAAATTGGGGTTGTCAGTCGAAATATTGAGAACAATATTAAGAAGTTAAAAGAGTATGGTATTCTTATAAGACATGGATCTCCAAAGAATGGTTACTGGGAGATTGTAGATAAAGATCTACAGGAGTGAGAAGTAAATTAGTCCAAGATAGCTCAAGATTAGTCCAAGAGAATATATATATAAATAACAAAAATAGATTGACATTTTGTAGTAATCAGTAGTAAACTGTACTTGTGGAAGGGAAGTGATATGTTTGGCTAGAAAAACACCAAAAGATGGCAAAGAAGAAAACATACGAGTACGGGTGACTCCAGAACAAAAACAGAGACTTGTTGAGTATGCAGAAAGACACTATCAGAGCATGAGTGGTGTTGTATGTCAGGCATTGGATCTCCTGTACGCAAGAGAAGAACAACAAAATAATAAAGAGTAAAATGGAGTTATTTTGGAGTTTATTTCTTCATAAGCGGTGCGAAAAACGCAAAATCAGAACGCATGTTCGAAATATAAACCTCTAATAACAGCCTTTGCGTGTCATGAAACGCAGTCCGCAAAGGAGTTCGAGTAACGGACTAAAATGCCGAAAGCCTGTATTTATGCGGGTTTTCGGCATTTGTTTTATCGAATGGCTCTAGTTCGGCTCTATTTGTGGGGAGAGTAATAGCAAGATTAAGGAGTAAAAGAATGTAATTACTCTGTTAGTAAATTGACACAAGTTGGCTGTAGAGTATAATTATAGTAAAAGTACAGCAGAAGCTGTCGCAAAGATATTTATAAAAATGTTGTGGAGGTATTGAACATTAATGAATGTAAAATTAAAATCTGCAAGCAAGCAAGCGACTGTAGCCTGGAGGGTGGGAGAAAGATGAAAAAGTGCAAATTAGTACAGAATATAAGAAATTTCAAATTTTGTTATTTTATATTTTGCATAATGATATGTTTGGTTGTTTTTCCTGTTTCCACATCTGCCCAAGAAAATTCTGATCATGTTATCCGGGTAGGATCTTTTGAGGAAACTTATAATGTAGTCAATGAAAAGGGAGAAAGAAGCGGCTATGGTTATGAGTATCTTCAAGATATTGCAGGTTATGCAGGATGGACATATAAATACAT